>Ga0214480_100298_pt1 | contig 24932 bp, 18 predicted proteins | sample M1_20Mar14CPVII9_3_FD_165042 | JGI IMG/M metagenome (GOLD analysis project Ga0214480, IMG submission 165042) | Marine eukaryotic communities from Monterey Bay, California, United States - M1_20Mar14CPVII9sort6BwellE17 | ecosystem: Environmental > Aquatic > Marine > Unclassified | place: USA... | reverse complement strand
AAGAGAAACGGTAAGTATGCACGTCTAATTCATGTAAACTAATTGATCAATGGCGGCGGCGGATAGCTATTCATTGGATGTGCTACTTATGATTTGTGGATTTTAATGTACTTATGATTGGAGTGTTCTTTAGCTTCTGCAACTGACACTGCATCTGTTTTTACAAAATATTATGCTACAAATCAACATACTTATGTATCTCACTTGTTTCTTACTTCAATTTGCAGAGAACAACATTTGGAAAAGAAAATAGAACAGCTTACTACAGAAGCAAAGGCAAAGATGGCCAAGAAAGATAAGAAAGGTGAGTTATATTAGAGGGATGAATATGTATCGGTATATCTTATTGCTAAAAGATTCAATTATAAGTATACCAGAACTCACAAAATCAACTTATACATCTCAGGAGCCCTGTTTGCATTAAAACGTAAAAAGTTATATGAAGCTGAAATAGACAAAATTGCCAATATCAAGATGACACTTGAAACTCAGGTAATGAATCTCGAATCAGCCGCCGCCATTGATCAATTAGTTTACATGAATTAGACGTGCATACTTACCGTTTCTCTTGGGTAGCAATATTCTCCCGTAAATTAACAACTGTATTGGCTGTTTGTGTTCGTGATATACCACCACCACCTCCACCACTATTATGATTATTAGTACTAGTACTTGAAACAGCCGAGGGTTGTTTACTTCCACCAGTTTTTCTTCCAAACCAGTTCATTGTATTGATTGTTGTGTTGTGTGTTTAGGCAGATCTATTTATTTTTTATGTATGTAATATGTGTTTGGTTTCGGTAATAACCAGACAACCAGTTTAGCCGACAAAGGGTGTAGATATATAAGCCAGCGAATGGGAGACTATATTGTAATCCAATGAAGGAATCCAAGCAACTTATTGCAATCAACAGGGCTGGGACTTTGGACTTTTAAGGTGGTAGGTACTTTCGGTTCAGATAGGTATCTTTGTGCACGATCGAAGACTAAAAGCATGCTAAGTCTCGCTGTTCACTATATATAGAGAGAGAGAGAGAGTTGTTGTATTGTAAAGTATTGTGGAGCACTGCTCATTTCCCCTCGCTGCAAAGATTAGCCGATAAAATGTGTTATCTTACAGATTAATAACCGTCCCTCTCATTACTTCTAGCTCCACCCATTCACAACTAATATTGATGCTCAATCCCCTAGCTTTTATAATAGCATAGCATAACATTATCCCCTTACACAACTTCCACTCGGTTCATTTCCATTCATTCTATTCTTCAATTACAATTGTCTTCTCCAACTCTAAAAACTGTTCAATATCCTTCTTCAAATCATCTAGATATTTCAACTGAACATCCTTATCTTCTTGACCAGGTCGACTTGCTCTATTAATACCAATCAAATCAAATGTGACTGCGTTACTTAACTGTATACTACCACTCTTGATTTCCTTGTCGGTTAATAATTTACGTGCCTTACCAATCTTAGCTTTACGAAAGTAGGCATCTGATTCTTTCGTATATTGCATAACCTCTTCATATGAATTACCATCATTAATTAAGTTCGTTAATGTACCGACAACTCCTGAGGGGTTTGTTAATTCATATCTAATAGCATTGAATGCTTCTGTTACTGCTTCCTGTGTTATTGGTGGTGGAGGTTCCTTGGCGTATGCTGGTAATGGTATTGATGTACCGATTGCAATTGTTGCAATAGTTGTAGATTGTTCAAGAAAGTTTCGTCGAGTTGTTGCCAACAATTGTGTACTCTTTACTTGTGATGATGATGCCGTAGAGATACCGCGAATAGTAGTACTAGAGTAAGATGGTGTAACAAATCCACTCGATAGTTGAGATGATACCAAAATGAGTATTGCTGATATAATTGCTTTGAAGACCATCATCTTATCTATTATAACTATAATGTTAGTCACTTCAATGTGGGGTATCTTTTTTATCTCTTGTGAGGACTGAATTATTTCCTCGATGATCCCCTAATACTTAACTTGGCGACGGTTGCAAATAGACAATAAGAAGAGGAATATGTTGTTCACTGTAGTAAGGTGAAGAGAGAGGCCGCTGGCTGCCGCTGGCTGCCCTGGTGCCTGGGGTACTGGGGTGCTGATTTATTTGTTATTGATAGGTACATACACTCTCATAATTTTCTACCTATACTCATAACCTATCTATATATGAGTTTGAGATTTATGATCTCTTACCTCTTACATAGTTAGGTAAGAAAGTGAAGTTGATTAATAATCCTGGGTAATACAATACGGCATCTTTAAGAGAGGTTGATTGATAATTAATACCCTCTTTAAATCTTTATACTATGGTTCAGAGATTGGCTATATTATTGTTATTAACAGTTTATATTACATCTACGCTATCATTTTCTTCACAACATACTAGAACAACATCAACCATCACCATGACAACAATTGATAAATCAAAGAGTTTAACACAAGCAGATTACAAAGCAAAACTCACTTCCAAATCTAAAATTAGATCTACAGATGTGGCCACGCTTCCCAAACCTGGTACTACTGCTCCATCAAACATCAAGTTTCTTAGCAATAATAAACTGGCATACCTACTACCACCAGATGCATTATCAATGACTCGGCAGTTATATGTTTTAGATACTAAAACAGGTGAAAAGACACAAATCAAAGTTGGTGGAGTTTCAAAAGAGGAAGGAAAGTTTAGTCTCGAGGAACAAATGAGAAGAGAACGATTAAGATTAATGGCGACTGGTGTTACATCCTATGAACTGTCAAAAGAAGATAAAGATGGTAAAGTAATTGGTCTGATACCCAATGGAGGCGGAGTATACATTTGGGATACAACATCAACAAATGATCCTCAGTTATTAGTTGATTCAACACATGATAATCTTGAAGAGGGTACAACAATATTGGATGCAAAGATTAGTTCTGATGGGAGCACTGTTGCATTTGTATCAAATGAAGAAGTATATGTGATGCCAGTGGATGGAGGTTCTCCTACTCAAATTACCTATGGTGCACGTGGTGTAGAGGGACGGACTAATGGAGTGGCAGATTACCTTGCTATGGAAGAGTTGAGTAGACCAGAAGGGTACTGGCTCTCTCCAAATGGATCTTTCTTAGCATTTGAGCAGGTTGATGAAGCACATATTCCATCCTATCGTCTTGTTCATCAGGCTGCACCTGGAGGACTTGCTCCCTCCCTCGTACCAGATATGTCTTCTGAAGATATGGTAGAGACTACAAAAGTAACTCATGAAGAGCATAGATTCTGTTTTGCAGGAGTTGGTAAGTGGTATATGATTGACCGCCGTATTTAGCTCATATCATGTGTCACTCATATACATCCTCTCTCTCTCTCTCCCTCGACCCCAATATAAAATAGTAAACCCGAAAGTTAAACTAGGTATTAAGAAGACGACATCCGATGCCGCCGATGATATGCTTTGGTTAGATATGGACTCAATCTTTGGCCCTGATTGTTATTTAGCAAAAGTTGAGTGGACAAAAGAGGGCGATGCTCTAATTGCACAAATCCTAGATCGTCGGCAAAAGAAATTGGCACTGGTAATGTTTGATGCAGTCAGTGGAGCTAGAACAACTTTGCATATGGAAGAAGCAATTGATGACAAATCTTGGGTTAACCTCAATGATGCATTCCGAGTGTTGAACTATATTCCAAGAGACAAACTCCGCTTTCTTTGGGCTAGTGAAGCGGATGGCTTTCGTCACTTGTATGTACGAGAAACAAACCTATCAGATCCGTCATCAGGCAGCCAAGAGGTTGTTAGAGTTACAGGCCCGGGTGAATTTATAGTTGATGATGTGGTGGGTATTGATATAGAAAAGAAACTGGTCTATTACCTGGGAACATCTCCTGGTAAATGGTTGAATAAACAACTATTCCGTGCGTCTTTAGAGTCATCAGGTGGAGATCTTGAATGCTTGACACCTGACGATGGCATACATGCATGCAAGGTCGATGTCAAGGCTGGTATTTTCGTTGATTCGGTATCAACTATAAACAAGCCTACTACTGTGACTCTGAACTCGTTGGATAGTGGTAAAGCTTCGTTGGATATACATGACGCTGGAGCCGAAGATGATCGTGTGGCAAAGATGAATTTACAACCACCAACGTTTCACACATTTCCTTCAACCGACAAGAAGGTTACTCTCCAAAGTGCAATCTACTTGCCTGACGAAAGCACATACGGGCCAGGACCATATCCTTGTATTGTGGCCACCTATGGAGGACCCCACGTACAGTATGTGTGCAACACATGGGGAATGATGACGGCTGATCTACGGACTCAATATTTATGTGAAAATGTAAGTCAAGTATACTTTTGTATTGCATTCTATTGCTTCAACGACTCATTCCCATACCATCTTACTTTTAGGGCTTTGCTGTGATCAAGACAGACAATCGTGGTTCAAATCGTCGAGGAATCCGCTTTGAAGATGCAATCTTTGGAAACATGGGTGAGTTGGAAGTGGAAGATCAAGCCGCTGGTGTCAAGTATGCAATTGATCAGGGTATTGCAAATCCAGACAAAGTTGCAGTGATTGGGTGGTCCTATGGTGGATATATGGCGCTCAAGTGTCTATCTGATCGTCCTGATGTTTTCAACGCTGCAGTTAGTGGTGCGCCAGTGACAGGAAAGTACTCGATTTGCCTTGATTTGACTACCTTTGCAAACCACATGTTCTAACAGAAGTTACTTTCATCTTTCTTTCACCTTGAATGCATCTTCCAGATTGGACCTTGTATGATACTGCATATACAGAAAGATACATGGATCTTCCATCACTGAATGTTGAAGGATATCAAAAGAGTAGCGCGCTGGCTAAAGTTCAAGACATTGAAGGAAGCCTAATGTTGTGTCATGGACTACTTGATGAGAACGTCTTATTCCGGCAAAGTGCCGTATTGATTAACAAGTTGATCGAACATCAAAAGGCATACGAACTGCAACTTTTTCCATCGGAACGACATGGCCCCCGGAGACCTCAGGATAGAGCTTTCCTGGAGGAGAGGATCCTAAGCTTTCTCCAAAGATCATTGAATCTTTAAATAGATGAGATAAGATAGATAAGAATGCTTTCAATATTCGATGTATCAATTTAAGGAGATTAGATGAGATAAGATCTATTTGCCACTGCTCCTCTTCTCTTACTTATCTTCTTCTCATGAGATACCGAATGGTATCCCAAAACAGAGTTTTCATTTTACATGAAAACTGAATGTGAATTCAATCTTCATTACAAATTACATCATCCTAAGTAGGTATCATTCTTCTCTTGGCTTGGTTAGCTTATATAATGGAGAACTGACCTCCCACATCGAGATAAACATGTCTAATACTAATTGGAGTAATCGAGATGATGCTGTTGTTCCGTGGATAAGTCTAAGGAAGAATAATGACCGCACGCAGTATGTATCTTCCAGCGACAATTACTCTCATCATGAGAATCGTACAAGAAGATGCAAAATCTTATCTTTACTGGCACAACGAGAGCATTCAACAAATCAATGCCAACGCAATCAAATATCTAACGAAATGGTAGAAGCAGGTGCTTGGTAAGTTGTAGTTGTATGTTATCTTATGTGATCTTAAGCATACGCATATCTATGATGTCTCATACATCAATATGTTGCTTTTGATATATACCTTAGGAACCCACGGAGATTGCAAAATATGATCTTAGCAGTGGGACCTGGCACTCCTGCCTCTTGTGTTATATCCACTACAACTGCGGAACAATCTTCATCGGGAGAGGAGGATAGTGATATGTTTGATGATGACTTGGAGGATGATGGGGGAAATGCAGCTGAATCAAATAGTGATGATAGTAATACTGGATCATCGGTAGCTGATAATGATATAGATGATAGTTCAAACGAAGGAGCTGAACAAGATAGTGATCATACTCAACAAGAAACTTGCGGTGTGAGTACTGCCCGTGAAGAAGCTGAGGCCGAAATAGCACGGCATTTATCTGCACAAATTACACAATCACCAGCAGAACAACAGGTTGATACTTCAGAGGATGAGAATGATGATCAACCAGCAGGTAGGAGGCGTAGTCACTGGGAAAGGCGACAGCAAAGCATACTTGATGCTCTCATTGGCGTTGGTGATGAAGATAATAATAATGAAGATGATAGTAATGAAGACGATAGCATGAATGGTGATTCAAGTGAAGGTGACCATGCAAACGCAAACGAATTACTCTTGGATCATTTAGAAAGTTTAGCAAGACGTCGTGAGCGACGAATGAATGCTGAAGGATTGCTGTCTTCACCTGCGCGTGATCGTGGCGTATACAGTGAGACAACTAATATGTATGAAAGAGAAGTGTCAAGGTCAATGAAGCACGGCGGTTGTATCAACACAGCCGTGTGGTTAGACTGTGGCTGGAAGATATCAGCAGTATCACATGAAGATGCTAACCCATATCAAATGCAACGACACTTGATAGGTGATGACTTCCTGTCTTCATCAGACTCGTATTCTGCCAATAATTACCTCCCAGAAGTTTCGCCATATTCGACGCCACAACATAAACGAGGATTGGCAGCGCCAATTGATCCCAATGAATATCCAACTCAATTGGTAAGCAGTGGAGATGATCATCTAGTCAAATTTTGGGATGTAGCGGCTAGCATGGGAAGTACATCGCCTCTTTCTGGCGGCAGTTCAACAGTTACACCATTGTCCAGTCAACGAATGCCAATTAAAGCATGCTCTGAGCTTGTCGATAATTGGAGATCTTCCTCAACAACGATTGAGAATCATAAACGATATTTGCCAGGAGTTGTTCATCCTCTTGTTACCTTGCCATCTGGACATCGAGGAAACGTATTTCATGTTACACCTGTGCCACACAGCTTGGGTAAAATAGCAACCTGTGCTGCTGACGGGTATCTGCGCCTAATGGATGTAGAGACAACATCATCACCTCAGGCTAGGAACAGATCTAATTCGACTACATCTGCTTCTTCTAATACTGGGGAAGCATCTACTGTTATCATCAGCCCTCAAACTGATGATGGGGAGGAATCTTTCCGATTTCACCACTCTCTAATGTGCTTCTCGCATCACTTCCTTTCTTCGAGTGTTGGCTTGGTCTGTTCAGAGAGGGGTTTGCTGCATTTTGACGTTCGATTGCCACCGCGAAGCCAAAAAAGAGGAAGCCTCATCCCTGAATTGAGTAAAGGAGGTTGTAAATCGTGCTATCCTTGGCGGCTAGGGGAAGAGAGTAATAGTGGAATGATAGACTCCGCATATGTATTTGCAGGAGGCTCACAACATGCTGCATTGTATGACTTGCGAATGACAGGATCGTCATCTGTCTTGAATAATGACAATCAAGTTGTTCAAAGATATACACCGAGGGGTTTAAGGCATAAGTCGGTGGCTGTCAGTGGTATTGATTTGTCCAAGGACAAGAGAGAACTGCTTGTTGCATATGAGAGTGATCAAATATACACATTTCCTGTACTTAAGGGCAAGGTTGATCCGACGCTTGATGATATCAATGGAAAGGAAATTGACGTTCCAGAAAGTGCCGTGTACGGTGGTCATTTGAACAGGTTGACATTTCTCAAGGAAGCCAAGTATGCGGGGCCAAATGATGAATACATTTGTACAGGAAAGTCCGCATTGGTATTACTTTATGAATGAACTCGTGTGTTCAATATAAAGTCTCGACGAGTGGACTGCTTTGTTTGATCTTAGTTTGTCTTTATTGATTGTCCTTGCCCATCATCTGTACTAACATATGTTATAATCTCCTCTCTTTAATCATCATAAACTGTAATAACGCGCATCTTCCAGGATCTGATTCAGGTAATGCCTTTATATACGAGAAGAAAAGCGGCACGGTAGTTAGTTTGATTAAAGCCGACAATTCGACTTGTAACGGGATACAACCGCATCCCTTGCTACCGTTCTTTGTGACTTATGGCATCGATAGTACAGCCAAGTTATGGAGGGCTACCACCCCAGTTGATATCAATGTTGATGACTCTGATCTTGGCAGATTTCGCTATGCACAAAAGTCTAAATACAAGAAGAGCATTGTGGTAGATGAGTGGAAGAAGGCTAGAAAAGGAAAAGAAGTAGACCTTGAAGATGAAGACTTATGCTTCTTGCCGGATGAGACAAGTGAAGATGACAATGTAAGTTATGGTCTGCATATTTCATTCACTTGGCATATCACATGCTCATCTAATAATTTGTATCACCTTTATCCCTATCTACACAGGACGATTCTGATCATTTCTTAGGCATGTTTATTCGCTCTAGATTCTCTCAACAGACTCCTTACATTGGAAATGATTTAATGTGTTTACCCCAATTAGTGAGGAAAAACCTCTTTACCTGTGCCCGATCTTTGGGAATGGACGATGACGATGAACTTCCTGTGAAGAGTAGTTTTGCTTCTCTTAAACAACGAGTGAGTCTCATCAAACTCAAACATCAAGCCGACTCTCTAGGGCTGGAATTCAACCAAGAAACTCCTTGGATATTGAAAGCAAAGGGGCACTTGGAAGAGTTGTTTAATAGAGAAAGTGAAGACAGTGCTGACTTGGTTTCGTATGGATCTTTGGCCGATCTTGTACCAGATAACCCCTCTGACTGGCTGCCGTATGATAAGCTATTAGCCAATCCTCCTCAAGCAGGGGGGATGCAGTTCAACACAGAGTATCAACAACTTGATACTGAGGAGGTGTTCGAAGATAGTGATACCATTGATAAGATTGATACAAAAGCATCAGCTCAACCACACACAACACAAGCAAATGAGAAGCTTCTTGATAAATCTCAAGAGGAACAGTACGATACTAACCAAGCCTGGGATATGCTATATCAAACAATCGACCTGTTAAAACGAGCAGGAAATGAAGCACTGAAAGCAAACTTGCCTCAACTTGCTACCAAGAGGTATGATAAGGCCATCAACTATTGTGCAGTTGCCTATCTACGCTTCCCCATAGGGAACATCAACTTCCTGGCAGAGCATCGATATATCTTATACAAAAATGGAGGCTGTGAAGTTAGATGGAATGAGACGTTGAAGACTCTTATTATCCTTCGGTTAAACATAGCACTTGTGTATCTGAGACCCGAACTCGATGATGCAAGAGGTGCCATAACTCAGACAAAGCTAGCGTGTGACGAACTCAAGCCCTTTGCGACCGAACAGGGAGTTGTATTAACAGGCAAGACATTCACAAGAAAGAGGATGGATGAGCCTATTGAGACATATACTGAGGCCAAGATGTTACAGAGCAAGGCCTATTTTCGACTCGGTACGGCGCAACTGGTCTTGTGTGAGTATGAGGATGCAGTTGAGTCGTTGGAACAATGTGTTGAAAGTACTAAAGAAGCAGGAAAGACTGTAGATGCCGCCGTATTTAGAAGGTTGACCGAAGCTAAGCGATGCCGAAAGATGAATAAGGAGAGACAAAAGAAGAAGTTTAAGTTCATGTTCTCGTCGAATGACACGAGTGGTGGGGATGAATAGAAATGCATGTGTGCATATTATGTTAAGATTAGAGGTATTATTCTATTGTACTTTTCATAGATACAACCTCCTATGTTGCACCCATTGCCTGGCGCCTCGATATTAAAAAGTCATCTCCCAAGTCATCTTCATCATCTTCTTCACCAAATATGCTGAGCAAATCATCCAGTATATGCCGTACTTGTTTCAGTTTCCTCTTTGACCACTTTATTATCTTCTTTGCTTGTGGTGACTTGATTAATGGAAAGTCCTCGATCTCTTCCTCTTTATCAGTAAGTTTGGTATGATCAGTACCCTTAAAAGACTGTGACTTTGCTTCATTATCATCCCTCAGAGGCTTATTATTTATATCTAATAACGAGTCAATTGTCAAATCATTCTCCTCCTCGTCTTCCTTATCATTCAATTGCAGTTTGTTGTACAAGCCTTTCACACTCGTTGCAATATCATCAACCTTACTCTTGATACCCTTACCAACAAGCTTGGCGCGTTTCCATATAATTTTCAAACCTTGACCAACTAGTACATCTTGCATTGATGAGCCGTCGGCGCCAACGTCAAGTTCATCTGGTACTTCCACTTCTTCAAAGAGTTTATCAATCTCATCAAGTCCATCGACGAACTCTCTATTTGCTTCCTTGTTATTACTGTTACTGTTGTTACTGTTGAGAATTGATCCAGTATCATCGTCGTTATAATCATATTGTTTTATGGCGGCCTCTTCTTGTTTCGACTCTTCTTGATATGTACTGTCTTCTACTGCTGCATCATTAGTTTGTGTCGTTGTTGTAGTGGATTCTTCTGGGGTATCAGTCACTGATTGATATTCTTCTTTATTTGGATTTACAGTATTGACTTCTGTATCATCTTCTTCCCCATCTTTATCGTCGCTCTTGACTTCAGGTTCTGAGTTTTCGGGTACTACTGATTCGTCAGTTAGTGCTGTACTATCATTCTCATCCTCATTCTTCTCATCTGTAACACTATCGTCTCCCAAAGTTATTATTATCTCTTCCCCAGCTTCTGGTGCATCATCATTTGACATTATTCGGTCGTCATCTTCTACCACAACCTTCTCTTCCTCATTTTCAGACGTTGGTACCTCATCTAATTGTTCAGCATCATCTCCTTCTTCTGGTAGTGATGTTGGTGTAAGAGGTTGATGTTGTTCTTCAGGTGTAGATTCTGGGTATATAGTATCATCATATTTATTAATTTCGGCAGGTCGCGGTGGCATATTGATGTCATTATCAGTACCATCGTCATCCTTCACAGTATCTGATTTGTTTGTCTCTTCTTCTTTTACCTTGTGATTACTATCATCGCTTTCTTCATCTAACTTATCTTGTTGTTGTATCTCTGTAGTTTCTGTTGCCTCGTTGTTCTTGTCATTTGTGGTAGAGGAATCAGTAGATGATTCTTCATCTTCTATGACCTCGTCATCGCCAACATCATTGGTAGCATCTACTACTTTTACATCATCATCAGAGGAATCATTGTCAGAGTTACTCTGTTGTTGCAATTCATTATCCTCCTGCTCTTCACTAGTATTTAGCTCATCTTCATGATGTACCACTCCTCCATCTGTGACCTCATCGGTATTAATCTTCCCATCATTAGTAACTAATCCATCATCTATATCATCATCATCCATCTGTTCTTCTACCAATGGTGACTCTACTTTATCAACATCAATACTATTATCATCTTTGGGTGGTATTATCAATAACTTATCAAGTGATTCTTTCGTATATGGAGGAAATGCTGGTTTAAAATCATACATTATCAATCTTTCTCTATTAATATTACTTGATTCGTTTGTACTTCTTTCATCATCATCATCATCATTAGTGGTAACAGAGGAGGGTAGAGTTATAGATTGAACATAAATTCCATCATTTATTGGATCATTAGTTTGCAATGGCAGTGGCTTCTGCTGTTGTTGAGCCTGGGCTTGAGTGTTGAGTATACAACATGATGCAAAGACGATAATGAACATTGATGATAGCATATTTGTAATATTCACAGGCTCTGCAAGTAAAGTAATGATGACTCTAAGGAGGATAATTTTTGTATTGTTGAAAGTCTCGAGATATAAAATAGATTCAGCTCCGCTGCTCAAATACTAGATCGACCCGTCATCAGCCGACATCACCACTCGAAAGATTGTCAAAAAGTGATCTAGTGACAATGCCCTTGGTATACGAAACTGTATATATGCCGTGTTATCGTCTCCCCGATATGCACTATCTAGCCTGAGTGTAAATTGAGATAGGACGGCTTGCCTACAAGTGGAAGTGTTGATTGTGAACAGATACCTAAGCAAGGTGATGACTCATATAGTCTCCTACTATCAACATTCCCTCCCATATATAGAGTGTTAACTTAAGTAGTAGAGGAGTCAGTGTACTGTTTAGTCATAGTTTGTTTATTTCTGAGTTGATCGGTTCTCAAGCGAGAAATTGGACAGACTTCATCAAAAGAACAATTGAAATTGCAAACTCATACCCCATATACTTTTCTTAGTATAGTTTATATAACACAACACAACAACATACATACAAACAAATGAAGAATTCACCAATATCATCAATAACTATAATGGCAGGTCTATTATATACTCGACCATGTCTATCATTTGCACCGGCGATTCTGAGATCCACTGCTGCCACACGACAATATATCAGTGCATCAACAAAACTATTTGCAGATGCAGTAGCAACAACAGAAGAAGCAGCATCACCAACACCTACAAAGAAGAAGGTACGAACAAGACGAATCCTAAGTGGTGTACAACCCACTGGATCGCTTCATTTAGGAAATTATCTAGGTGCAATTAAACAATGGGTAGAATTTCAAGATACAGGAAAGTTTGCCGAGGCTGAGAATTTAGATGGAGAGGAATTTAAAGAAGAGGATCCAAATGTAGAAATTGTTAATGAAAACTTCTTTTGTGTAGTTGATTTACATGCTATTACTGTACCACAAGATCCGGCCGAGTTGGAAGAGAGTACATTGGCTAGTGCGGCACTTTATATTGCTGCTGGTACGTATCGCATGTTTGTGTGATATTAATGATATGCTTTGTATATATTTCTTTCTTCTCTCAATCTCATCATCTTCTAACCCATTATTGCAGGAATTGATCCCAAAAAGTCAAAGGTATTTGTACAATCACATGTCTCTGCTCATGCTGAACTTGCTTGGCTACTCAACTGTGTTACACCTATGAACTGGCTTGAACGTATGATTCAATTCAAAGACAAAGCAAAGAAGGCAGGTACTGAATCAGTAGGCGTTGGTCTATTTACATACCCAGTATTAATGGCAGCAGACATTCTACTTTATCAGGCCGATCGTGTTCCCGTGGGTGAAGATCAACGACAACATCTTGAATTAGCACGTGACATAGTTCGTCGTTTCAATAGTGAGTATTGCAAGGGTAATCCATACAAGAAGCGATGTAAGAAAGCTGGGGTACCAACATATCCTGTATTCACAGAACCAGAGGCGATGATTGTAAAGGCAGGTGGGGCACGTGTCATGAGTTTGGCAGACGGTACAAATAAAATGTCCAAATCTGACCCAGCCGATGGATCACGTATTAATGTCCTTGACCCACCCAAGGTTATTCGGGATAAGATTAAGCGTTGTAAGACAGACTCGTTACCTGGTATCGAGTGGGACAATCCTGATAGACCCGAGGCTACCAATCTACTTAATATCTATGCAGCTGTCCAACCGGATCGAAGTCGAGAGGATATTGAAAAGGAAATTGAAGGTCTGAGTAATTGGGGTGACTTCAAACCACTACTCGCAGATGCAGTAGTTGCACATTTAGAACCAATTCAAAAACGATATGCAGAAGTCAGGGCAGATGAGGACTATTTGAGAAGTGTTTTGAAGGAAGGAGCTGATGCTGCTGATGAGATTGCGCAAAGGACTCTAACCCAAGCCAAAGTTGCAATGGGCTTCTCTATTCCAAAGTAGACGAGTGGGGATGTGAGAGAATGTGATGTATTTTGGACTTTGTACCTAGAACTACTACCCTCATAGTTATAAACAAAGATCAATAAGCACTAGATGTGCAACGAGGTGTTCATGGGAGCTAAAATTAGATGTAGGCTTGCAGCATGTGTCACGCCAGTTCCTTAACAAAACTTGAGGACAAAGTTTTTTGTAAAAATTCATTCTCATTAAATTTTAAGGTAGCCCCCTTCACTCTCACTCGACGTACATCATACCATATACCTAGTAATATAACAATATAATGAAGTCCAAACGCCGTAAACGGCAGACTGAATAGTCTATAATCATATACTACCCAATGCTGCAATGTTTTGACGTTCACCTAACGAAGAGAGATATCATTTGAGTTGGAGATGACGAGTCGAGCAACTTCCACCCGTGCTTCGGTACAGTTAATGGTGGAAGCATACGAGGAGGAGAAGAAGAAGCAAGAACGATGGCATTGGTTGTCAAATGATATACTTCCTACTTGTATAATCATCGTCAAATACATTCTCTATGCATTGCTAGCCGCTGGCGTCATTGTAGATGTTTGGCTCGGTTGCAAAGTTATTTACTCGTTCGTATATGGCATCTACCAATTGATCTTTGGCATCTACTCATTCGTTTGTAGTTCTGCCTTCTTCATTTACTCGTTGACGTTTAGTTGCTGCTTTTGGTGTTGCATTGCAAGTGTGGGCTTTTTCATTGCTTCGTTTTATTTTGGTTGGATGAATACATTTCCTCAATGTATAATGTCTCTTGCCTTTGTGTCGTTCTTGAAAGGCGACGCCTCGAGCTTTCTATACGATAGTGGATGGCCAATCTTTGGCATTGCAGCATTGGGTGGATTCATCAGTTACTCGATTTGTTTGATATGTCTCTTGGGATTGTCCTTCTTGGTGACGTTCTTAATTGACTTGACGGCGAGCTACTTTATTGATCGTGTGTCTTGTAATAGTCCAAAGGGTTACCCAGTGAAGATACTCTTGAGGATGCTGTTTCAAGTTCTTGTTATTATTAGTTTGACGAGCCTCTGTTCGACTATTGAGTCGGTGACGACTGTTGAGTCGAGTTGTCCTTCGATATGTCCCGCTTTGCTTGGTGAAGAGTTTATGAATCATCAGATATGCCCGGCATTTTCTCATCCTCTGCTTTGTCTAGAACAAAGATCAATTGATCCTGAGAAGGTATTCAAGATATACAACCTAGTGGATGAGATGCATGACGATAAATCAGTTTCATACGGAGCATGGTTATGTAATATCTTCTTTGACCAAACAAGACTTACCTCACCCTATTGTCTAGCTTTGCAAATGCTATACAATGAACTGTGTCTATATGTATTATGGGGTTGGTTTGAGTTCCTCTGCTTCATTGGGTGGATGGAGAGTCCAATCGAAGATGATTATGATTCACCACAAGACGACGAGTCTCCTGACAAGAAACATATGAAGGACTTGGGTAAAGACACACGAATGTGGCTGACATTAGAAATCAATATGGAAACGAGGACTTCAGAGATGAAATGGCAGAAGAGGAAGAATCGCAAGTCGACCGAGGATGAGGTTGTTCCGTGGTGGAAGTTCTGGCATAAGCCTGTAGTTGAAGTGGTCAAAACATTATTTGATTGCGAATGCCAATTCCTTGTCGAAACAAGGACGAAGACGAGAGCCGTTGTTGTTGCCAAACAGGATGATGATTCGTACCTCGTTCGGCTACCCAATGGAGAGATTCGAGTTGTTTCAAGTGACATGCTCTCCTACACAAACAAGTCGAGAAGGAATGCCAAGCGTCGAAGGAGAGCCAAAGTAGCCAAGGCTAAATCCAAGTTGGTTGAATTGATTAGCAAGTTGTCTTATCAACCAAGTATAGCTCCTCAACGTTGTGCCAATCCAACTCGTTCTGCTCGTAAAGCCGCTCGTCGTCGTGCTCGTTATGATGCCAAGACGAAAGAACGTCGTACACAAAGCAAAGCACGGCACGATGCTCGTCGTGTACATAGCAAAGCTAAACGCGATGCTCGTCGTAGAGCTCGACAAGACGCTCGTCGGGATGTATTTCAAAGCAAGGTGGTACAAGAGACACATGAAGATCACTTTGGTAGAGCAATCAAGAGCGTTGTCACTACCATCTTTGTCGTTCTTGCACTCTACTTTCATGTCGAGCTTGTATCATACTGTCTTGGCTTAGTCGGCAAGTACTGTATCGAACCTTCAGTTATCTTTGTTGGCAGCTATATTGCTCCCTTACTCTTCTTTGCTTGCAAAGAAATGGTAGTGTTGATATCAATGATTGGAGAAGCCGCCGTCTCTCATGGTGTGGTGCCCATTGGTAGACTGGCATGTGAATTCTACACACGGAATGCACTTTACTTCAATTTCTTTACTTATGGTGGTGCCTTACTTTACTTGGGCTGTTGTGTAGCAGCTTTTGTTGTAAGCAAACACGCCAAACCGAAGACTGCTTCCATGTACTGCCTTGAATGTCAATCACCTTCGGCACCTTCTCCTCTTCCTCAGGAACAAACACTAGCAGAAGAGGTTCGACTAGTCGAGGTGGTAGAGGACGAACCAATGCTTGTTGCAGAGGACGAGCCAATGCTTTCCAAGGAGGATAAGCCAAAGTATATCAATGTCAAGTTACCAGATGGTAGTAACCAATCAATAGAGTACGATCCTTCGAAGAAGGTTGCCGATATTAAGACGGAAGTCCTAGCTTGCCTCGATGAAGGACTGCGTCTAAACGATTTCAACCTTGATGTCGTTGGTTATTGGAGCTTGGACAGAGTCAGCCGCACTCTTGGGGACTACGGTATCACTGCTGGCTCATCACTTGTAGTACGGTTGAATGGCTATGACGGTCTCCTTGGTGGTAATAATACACAGCCTGATCGAGATGCTGAGGCATCGGCTCTTCTGGGAATGGGACAGCAAGCTACTTCGACTCGTCAAACTCCGCTCGTTGCCACCAATCAACCTGTCCAACCCGGTGTTGTCACTACTAGACCAAGTCAACATAGTCGTAATGGACTGACTCCACATCAAGTTGCTACTTTTCAGGCTCCTCCTATTCCTACCACTACAAACCAGCACCACATTGGACAATCAAGAAACCCAATGACTTCTCAACATGGTCCGACTCCGCATCAGCCTATTCGAGTAACATGGCAGGCCAATCAAAGTCAATGGCAAGCTGTACCATATGGTAATGTAGCTCATTACCCATACCCATCACCGGCAACACATCCGACAGCATGGCAGCAAACACAACAAAGTGTTGCTAATGCTCAAATGGGCTTTACTCATCAAGGGTATCAACAACATCAACATACAATGCACCCGAGTAATGTATTTAACGCCGGAACTCCCGCTTCAGCACCTGTTAAAATAGTGTTATGTGACGGTTTGATGCACGAGAAGATTGATGAGTATGCAAAGAAACACTCACAGTATTTACTCTCCAAGTTTAGCCATGGAGGCGGCAAATGGTACTCACATGATTGCTCAAGAGCAACTACTTCCGATGCTTTAGAACGAGATAAGTGGAAGACGATGAGTAGAAATGAAACGAACCATTGTCCGACATGTGCCAATGCAAGGAAGAACATGAATAGAACATTAGATGATCTAAAACAACTTGATGAGGCTTCCAAATCCAAATCGAAATCACCTGAGCATCCACTAGGGTCATCTTCTGATATCAAGAAAAGCGTAGCCGAACTATTCCAGTCAAAGTTGAAGGAGAAGGAAACTCTAGCCGATGCTATTGTTGCTTTCATTGATGACGCCGATGTTATTGAATGTATGACAGTTCTCTCGTTACGAAACGAAGCTGATATAGTTGTTAAACTTTCTGGTGGTCACAAGATGCGTATATTCACTTGCAGTGCTGATGATTGCACACAAATCATGGTGAAAGAATACAGAGGAAGTAATGCCGAATATTGTACTGCTTGTAAGAATAAGAATAGAAATAAAAAAGTGAGTGAAGAGACACGTCAGAAGAACTATGATAAACAAACAGCTCCAAACAGTAAGACACCATTCTCTTACTTGAATGACGAACAGCGAACTATACGTAACAGTCGAAACAATAACGTCAAGGCCAGTAAGAATCGTAAGATTAGAACACTAGAGATGCGACTGGCCACTCTCAAGAAGAAGTTCAACGACGCAAAAGAACTTACCTTGGACGGATCAGATGGTACCAACTTCCTCCGAACTGCCGATGACACCGCCGCCACTAGATCAACAGCTCAACAATCCATTACTACCGACGAAGAGGGGAACAGCAAGCACGACTTGTTCATGAAGGATATCAGACAAATCTTTTCCCAAGTATCCAACAATCGGAAAGAGTATGCCGAATTTGCCAGACTTGCTTTGGTTGAACTGTTAAGGGAGGGCGTTGAAATAGATAAGAGTGATAAAAGTGAGTATGAGTTTGACCCAAAAGATCCAAAGATTGACGAGATGATAAACTTTATGATGGAACAAATAACAAATACCTCAAAGCAATTGAATGAAAAGAAACGACAAGTGAGGTACACACCTATGACGATGCAGTTGTGTTATGCCATGTGGTCACGATCACCAGCAGGTTACCGTGAAATGAAATCACTCTCTCCCTTAGCACTTCCATGTGAGCGTCAACTTCAAAATCTCAAGAAGGCCAATAGAGTCAAGGATGGTAGAGATATAAAGACATATCAAATGAGAGCCGCTACGAGGGGCTTGGATCGAAAGTCTGAGTTTGGGTACCTCATGACTGACGAGATGAAACTCAAGCATGGCGTATTATGGAACTCACAAACAGGCGAGGCTTGTGGACGCTTATTGATCTTTGTGGTATCCTAGGATACTCCTCACTTGAACTCATCCTCAAAAAAAATATCGTAGATAGGTGAAGGTGTTATCGACATACGATATCGTAGTGGAAAGGTATGGTCTATATATAGAGGGTGCCTTAGTTAATCAGCGGTGTAGTCATATCTTGTATTAGATGCATATGCATAGATTTTTAGTTGTATTATAGACTAGTTCGACATGAAACGATCGTCTTCAGTTAACGATGCGAAAGGTTTGCAAAGCACATCTAATATAGCAGCTGCTGAAGATACAACGCCAATGGATAATGGTTTGCAATTGCCACATTCAGGTTTTGCAAGATCTACATCATTAGGAGAGAGAAACAACAATGTTAATACTCAACAACAGTCTGGATATAGAAGGTCAAATAGCAATAATACAAAGCAGTCAATTGAATCATCCATAGAACTTGAGAGTAGTAGAATAATCAACCAAAATTACAACAATAATAACAATAGTAATGATAATATATCTCATGGATTTATGAGTGATCCTTCGATAAGTGAAGAAGAATATACGGCAGCAAACGATAACACCTCATCTAAATTAGATTATCAAAAGAAACTGTTATACAAACAGAGATTGCGTGAATTTGATGCATCTTCTGTGGGTGATACATCATTAAGTTCATCCAATATGAGTCCAAATCCGAGCGCGCAACGGTATAGATTTCACTTTGGAGGAGATAATGCATCACAGTCTTCATCTATTAGAAGTGACAAAGGAAAGAAGGTGAGGAATAAGGTTAATAGATATTCGCCTTCAAATCGTATGATGATAAATAATGATATGATACAACGACAAACACCACCATCTGGCAGTTCTAGTGGTAGTGGTAGTGGTGGTGTATTAAACAATATAGAGGGGAATACTTCAACAACTGCAGATGATACCAATCTTGATGAAGAGATTGCAATGGGTGAACAACAAATGCAGCAAATGGATGACGTTTCTAGTGCAAGTGATTCAGTAAGAGGTATAGATATAACACAGAATAATGTACTAGCAAGCGGTCAGTATGGAGGGGAAGACAGTGGACCAAAACCCAAGAAAACACCGCAGATATTGGATCAAGCAGACTTGGTGAAAAGAACAAGGAGAAAATCACAACAGGGGAATAATAATAGTCCACATAGGAGAATCCGATCAGGAGATAAAATGGCTGCAACTATAATGAACTCTGGTAGAGAAGACTGGATACCAATGAGACAACTCCAAGAGAGGAGTATAAGTCATGAAACGTGGTCTAATGAATCTTCATCGTTACTTGCTAATAATAATAATTCAAACTCGCAGCAGCAGCAACTACAACAACAAAGAGAGCGTGTAGCTACATGGGACGGCTCAAGAGATGGATATTCGGCAGGCTCGTCTGCGGTGACTTCACATAGAAATCAAAGCACTCCCAATCTCGGTGATGCTCGACAAGGGCAGCAACAACAACAATATCAACAACAAGTACCACAACGCTTCATGCGACGGAATAATTCGGAACTCTCCGGTACTGACACATTTTGCTTCTCGGATGATAGTGCTGGTGGAGATGGCGCTGGTGAATCGGAACAACAATACATACCTCATTCATCTAGCTTTGATCCAAATTTTAATAGAGCATCAGCTTTTCCTTCTCATCATCATCAGAGGTATGCATCACAAGTACTGCAACAACCTCCTCCGGGCACAATGTATAATACTAATCAAAGCAACATGGCATGGTTTTCATCTTACCAACAATCAAATGATAGGGGATCGTTTGGAGCAAATAATGATCTTCTTGGAAATTACAATCGACGGCAACATGAAAGTGAATCTGAGATACAGTCTGACGGTTCAACGTCAGGAGAGTCGGTATCATGTACATCCTCATCATATACTGACAATTCAGAACGAATGATGGAGATTGAAGCAGCAATACGACGATCACCTCCTGGTCCTCATCATAAAAGGGTGCACTTTCGAAGTGCTACTGAGGATACAAAGTTTGATAAGGTTATGAAACGAGTTCAGAGTGTTTTGGATAAGCCTTGTAAGTATTGAGAAGATTTTTGTGTGTCTTTGTTGCTGAAAGAACTGACAAACTCTCATACCCTTTTCCTCATTATTAATAAAGTGTATCGACTGGATAAGATAAAGGAAGATGATAGTAGAAAGAATCCAATGTTTTACTGTCCCAATTGCAAGACTCATCAGGTGAGAGATTGTTAGTATACTGCTTAGTCCGTGTCTATTATGCATTTGATGTAGCTCATCCTTCAATAAATACATCATATACAGCGTGATTTCATCAACTTTGCTACAGCTTCGAGTGTATATGATTCACCGCAGGGATATCTTGCGCTTTACTTTGCACTATACCTTGTATCTTCCTTGTTTGTCTTTGGACTTGAGGAGGGTTGGGCACCACTGGATTGTGTTTACTTTTCAGTGATTACTCTTACAACCGCTGGTTTAGGTGACTTCGTACCCTCGACTGATGGTGGAAAGATATTATGTGCTTGCTTCATTTATGTAGGTGTCGCTACAATTGGTTTATTGTTGGGTAGTTTGTTAGTAGGAAGCATGGATAAAGCACAGTCAAAGGAAGCTCGTGAAGCACAAATTCGAGATTGTCCTACTTGTGCAAGACTGTCCAAGTCGAAGCAACGATCAATGGGCAAACAATTATCAGCTACTCCAAATTACCAAAACACAATGGGTGCTGTTAAAGAAGAATCAGATCAAGAACTCTCGTGTACACCTAGTGATACTGCTAATAATTCAGAGAACGAGGCAGTTGGGTTGGATCTCTTTGGACCAACATCAGATGATGATGCGCCAGTTGTGGCAACACAGCCAACTAAAGTCCCTTCCTCTGCACAAAAGCAAGCTCATACCCGGCATATGTCAATTGATATTGGAGGTAGTGTTAGTGGAAGCAATCTCATGTCCAAAATAGCACTTCGTAGAACTGGTAGTGGTGATGGACATATACCAGCTCCTGTTGATGAATCAACTCCCTTTCTAGCAGGTACACCTTCAGTTAGACATCGTTCATCAACTGAGACAAGAGCTACTGATCCAAGTTTCGTAGAAATGAGAGAGTTAGATGACTCCTACTCAACTTCTTCAAGTAGCACTACAGATTCGGACTACTCGTCTGTCAATCCAAGCAAGCCGATGACAAGAGTTAAGGCTGCTAAGTATACCTTCTTGACATTGAAGCAAGCTCTTGTCAATTCTCTTTACATTATTTCTGTTGGTAGTTTTGGCTTTTACTACATTGAGGGATTATCGGCAGTAGATTCTTTTTACTTTACAACCGTTCTATTGACTTCTGTTGGCTATGGGGATATTGTACCTCACACCCCTGCAGGCAAGCTCTTTGCCACAATCTTTGTGGTTATTGCCGGCACAGTGCTACTTCACAACATGACTTTGATTAGCATGATACCATTAGAACTTAGAAAGCGAAGAGTTGAGCATGCTGTTCTGGGACAGGTAAGATATACCATTTGTGTCTCGCATGTTTTGATGACATGTAACTCACCGCCCTCATTCTCTTTTAGTTTGGAAGCAATCTTACAGATGACGAATTGAGAGAGCTATCAACTGGTAGATTAATAAACCGCTTGAAGCTAGCAACGAACCGTCCCGATGGGTTAGAGGAATGTACAAGAGAGATGTTCTCACTGGCCATGCTCGTGAGATTAGGTCGCATAACAGAGAATGATGTCAAGGCAACCTTTGCAGCATTTCGTCGGCTTGATGTTGGCAATTATGGTACACTCAACAGTAGAACGATTATTGAAGGCGAACTAATGCGTCGCAAGTCACTGCGTAACCTGTCAGCATTGTCTCCTCAAGAACATTTTCAACAGCAGCAGCAGCAGCAAGATATTGTGTACACATCAGAGTTCAATATGCCACAACAACCAACACGATCGTTGCATAATCGTAAACCCACACCGATGCATATGTCCCCAGGATCATATAACAATATGATGTCAAACCCGTCGCTAGCTCGTAGATCGAGTGATGTCTCTTACCATTCTCAATCCTTTTCCCCTGGAGGTGCCTCGTATGATTTCGAACATTGGCAATATGGAGAACACTACTCGCCGCCTCCTGTCTCTGTGCAAACGATGTTCTTTGGAGATTCCTCTTCTCCTGGTGGTAGAAGCGGTAGAAATAAGAGAGGTGCTTGGGCATAAGTAGCTTCAACTTAACTTTAGAGATCTAGTTTATCGGATGAAGGATGTATTGCCTTCTTGTCTTGTCTGACGAAAACCCACAACTTCCTACTCATTACTACCATCATCTTGAAACACGGCAAGGGTATAATTTCCAATAGACGAGATTATCATTTCGTATTTTTCTGTTCGTAATCGTACGTTTTCAACAGGGCCATCCTCCGGCTCGAACAACTCCTTAATATGTGCCGTACTCTTGTTATATAATTCTGTAATATGATGTGCATGCTGAACTGCACTTTGATATGTCATTACTTGACTACTGCTCTCAGCAACATTGTCTGCTTGATCCCAGCGAATGACAATCCCATCACTGTTGAGTATCAAATATGCCTTGAACCCTGGTGTCTTCTTCAAATCCTTGAGTAACTCATCAATTTCATTCACTTGATTGTGTGCCATCGTGTGTATTGTGTTGTGTTGTCTGTGTAGTTGTATTGTGTCAGGTAGAAGACTGAGATGATGATTCTTTTTCTCTCTTTGTCTCAACTAAGCACATACCTACGCTAAAAAAAAGACTCACAGCTTGCCTTAGTTTACGTACGCATCCTAAATTATTACTCAACGAATGATGAATGAACAACACGGCAAAGATGCAGCTATATTGCAAGAGCTAAGAGACATATCCAACAGGCATTCTCCATATTATAATAATAGTAGTAACAACAATCAACTTTCTGGTAATCGTTCAACTGCGTCTAGTGAGAAGGAAAACTCTGTTGAGTGTCGTGATCAAGTTGTCAACAACAAGACTTTATCATTGGATACAACAGACGATAAAGATGACAATACTAATACCTTCTTGACACATACAAATGAGAATCGAGATCTAAACCAATACTGGTACTCCAAGAAGACAATTGATACTCTTTGCAATGCAATACGAGAAGGCTTGTCACTTGTAGACGGTGGTAGTCGTGTTGCATTCCTATCAACTCCATCACTCTTCTTCTCCTTGTCACCAAAAGAAAGACAACAATGTGTACTATTTGATGTAAGTTGTTCTAAGTTGATTGTTGTATTGTATTTGCCGAAGCTACTCACGTATAACGACTACCTTCTATTCACTCTTTCATACATATCATGATCAACACTATACCCTCTGAGTTTGACAAATCGTGGGAGACTTGCTCCGAATATCAGTTCTATGACTATAATGATCCAACAAATATTAAAGAGAAATACCATGGTGTGTTTGACTTGGTTGTTATAGATCCACCATTTATTAGCAAGTCAGTTTGGGAACAATATGCAACCACTGCAAAGCTTTTGATGAAGAAGAATCATGCTGAATATGGTACAACAACACCAACTCATGTTATTGCAACAACTGTGGATGAGAATAAAGACTTGATGGCAGACTTGTTTGGTTGTAAACAAGTCTCATTTCGACCTTCCATACCACATTTGGTTTATCAATACTCAGTCTACACAAACTTTTCATCATCAGTGTTGGCAAATGATAACCCCGAGCTTGAAGAATAGACATGTAAGAAGTGGGGATATATCACCTGAGAACATCCGATGTAGGCCATAAAAGATATGATCTAAGATAGACTGGTTTTGTTACTTTTATCAGTTATCTAATCCACATATATCAAACGGCTTCTCTAGTATCTCTTTCGGTCTCTCAGCGCACTTCTTGCTATCCTCATTGATTAAATTAATATCGTGGTTGGGGCACATTAGGAGGTGGTGGACGATTAAACTGTGGCGGAAGGCCAGCGGGTGGAAGACCTTGTGGAGCAGCAAAGACAGGCTGTGACGTTGCCCCCCAACGACTTGGAGGAGGTACAGTAGGAGCGCCGCCGCGAGAACCCCAACGGGACTGTCGACTGCTTTCTTCAGAAGGTGCTACTCGCATTGATGAATTGGTACTTGATCCAGCAGTGGGACGGTTGGGCTTTGCTCCTACGCCAGCGGGGTTCTTTTTAAAGTCGTTCATAAGTCTATCCATACTGCTGTATGTTTTGTTTCCCCAGAGGAAGCCGTCGGGTGAGATTCCAATTGTGTGATGCCTTGGTGTTCTGCTCATGATGAAACGTAGGGAGACGTAACCTGGATAGCTCTCACTCCAACAGATGAAGTAGAATACTCCAGCAGGAGTTGCTTGTTTCATTTGCTGAAGCTTCTCGTCGACCTCATCCTCGAGCTTGTCCAAAAACTTACGATGATGTAATACCTCTTCTACACGATCATTCATGGGTGCAATGTATCGTCCAAGTAATTCATCAATACTTTCATACACTTCCTTTTTAATGATGAGACGGTTACCAATACTAGCATCAGTAT
>Ga0214480_100297_pt1 | contig 24982 bp, 24 predicted proteins | sample M1_20Mar14CPVII9_3_FD_165042 | JGI IMG/M metagenome (GOLD analysis project Ga0214480, IMG submission 165042) | Marine eukaryotic communities from Monterey Bay, California, United States - M1_20Mar14CPVII9sort6BwellE17 | ecosystem: Environmental > Aquatic > Marine > Unclassified | place: USA... | reverse complement strand
CTCAGGAGGATAGTTATCCCTCTCGTGGTGATGATAATAACAGTGGACGGTATGCCCCGGGTGTTAAGTATGGACTTAAAAGTGATCCAGACGATGCTTCACAAGAAAAGAATAATAAGCGTGGTTTCATCCCCCGAAGATTATCCACCAGTGCCAAGAAGAATCCAAGTTGGTTCAAGAGTAATAATCAAGGTGGTGGTGATGACGATGATGACAGTACATTCCGTGGATCGGGTGGTTCAAAGGCAACGATGGCACAGGCCTTAAATCCCAAGGCAATGAAGAAGGCCAAGGATATCAAGTATCCCCAAGGTGATGTAACTATCATTTACACCGATGTTCAAGGTTCGACATCCTTTTGGGAAACATGTCCTAGTGATATGAAAACTGCCACCGATATCCATGATAAGATTATGAGACAGTGTTATACTGATCATCAGGGATATGAAATCACCACGGAAGGTGATGCGTTCAACTTGGCATTTCAGCACCCTGCTGATGCCTTAGCATTTGCCTTACAGGCTCAAATCAAGTTGTACAAGGCTGATTGGCCTGAGGGGATATTGAAACACCCAGATGGTAAGGATGAGCCTGCCCTTAAGCTTCGTGGGTTTAGGGTACGGTTTGGTCTACATCATGGTCCAACGACAAGTAGGGTGCATGAGATGACGGGAAGGATGGTATATTACGGCGAGGGTGTTAAACTTGCTAAGACAGTTGAGGGTATGTGTCATGGGGGACAGATCTTAACCACCATGGAAACATGGAAGGCAGTTAGTGGTATGGCTGAACGATACCTCGGTCGGCCACAGATATTGGATTGTGGAGAACACTTGTTGTTTGAGAGAACTAACTTGATTGGTCCTAATGCTGGAAAAACTACCACCCGGCATACAAAACGGATTATGCAGCTCGTCCCCAGTGAATTGGCATTTGACTTCTTTGAAGCACGAGGTCGTCGAGATGTTCCCTCTAAGGATGGTACGATGGGATATGAAGTAAAAGATGCCTCCAAGGTATCCGGGAGACAGTTCCCACCCCTTATATCCAAGAAGCTACTAACAACATCGTTTATCGATGCCCCATATGAGAATGGGACGGTAACGATTTGCTTTGTCTACACTATAGGATTGAAGGATGACATTCCGGACAAGAGAAGTAAGAACCTTGGTGTGTTGGCTAAGTATGTCCGAACAGAGTTGCTTGCCCTATCTCCACCGGGGTATGAATGCCAAGAAGATAATGGCTGTTGGATGCTTGCATTCGATAGAATGGTCCACGCAGTATCATTTGGCTTACGGCTTAAGTCTACTGTAGGGAGAGCTACTGACTTAGTCGGTAATGTCGACAAGGAGAATATGTTCAAGGTCGGTATCGTCTCCGGTCCCTTTACAAGTATGGGACCTCACAAGACGACCGGAATGGCCGATTACTTTGGCCCTATAGTCAATAGAGCGGCAAGAGTGGCATCCAATTGTCAACCTGGCCAAGTTTGTATCGGTATGCCATTGTCAAATGGAAGCAGTGTCTTGGAAAGCTCTGACAGACAATTCCAAGACCTGGATGCCTCTGAACGAGAGATGAATTCCAATGTCGATCACGATAAGACTACAATTCCTCGTGAACTTGCTGATGAAGAGATAGCTAGTTTACGAATGATGTTGAAGAAAAAGCTTCATATATGTAATGAAGATCATGCCGCGGATGCAGACGACTTACTAGACTATGCTATAGAAATGATAGAAGAAGGCAAATCTGTTGGCTATGTAACAGTTGAACTTAATTTAATGGAAATGGAGGTCTTTCCACACGAGGTTTCAGACGGCTTTGGCAAGTGTATGTCAACATTTCTCCTTGGACTGAGCGAGGAGGATATGTCTAACGGAATGATTGAAGAGAAGAATGATGAGAATGATGATCTTAAAATTGATTTAGGGCCCAAGATAAATGTCAGATTACAAGGAATCAAGAAATTGAAAGGAATCGCGATAGATGTGGCTATCTTTGCTTGCTCCAAGAAAGAATAGTACTGACTGTACAAAATTGGTGTACTATTCCAGGGGCTTGTTTGATTAGGGTATGAAGTTAAGCAAGATAGTGCAGAAATTATGTTATTACTCGTTTGTCTCCTTTTAATTTTAATTGATGTATGTGTAACACTGTAATGGTCAGAACTAGAGACTCATGGGCTTTTGGATTGATGATTTCTTAATTGCTTTAGTTTATGCGAAAGTTTGTGCACAAAATTTCTCTCGCTGCTACACAATCTATACATTAGGCATGTGGATATACAAATCCTTCTTTATCTCTCTCAAAAGAATCCAAACTTATTTACCCCTTCTCCGCCTCCTCCTAGACTGGCACGCCTTGGAACTAGAGCCGTAGTTTGTCCTTGATAGACAGAGGCACTACTTGCACGTCTTGGGACTCTTGCGGTCTGGGCTTGGTGTGCTGTTGCAATTTGATACGGTGTTAAAGCTTGGCATTCAGCCATTGATGGAGATGCTGACGAAGAAGCTGACGAGGTAGTCTGAAACTCTGTGGTACTTGATACGTGTGATGAATGATTAGCATGCCCTCTTCTAGATCTTGAAGAAGAACCTGAGGCGATTTCAGTTTGTTCATCATCCATGCTGAGCACCATAGAGTTGAAACTTTCAAGACTAACGGCGGTGGTATCGACTGTTGCTCGTCTTGTAGGTCTACCTTGGGAAGCTGAAGCTAGAGAACCAGTCCTTTCAGATAACTCTGAGGGAGCACAACTCATGATACCAGTTCGTTCAGAGTCATCAATACCATCTTCTTCGAGGTCGGTAGTAGTATTTGCCCTAGGAGTGTAAGTGGCTGAAGTCGACGTAGGAGTGAAGGTTGAGTCAATACTCGACATCCTAGAAACTTCAGATACCGTCATGAAGGATATCTGAGAGGCATTATCACTCTTGGCCGGGGCAACTCGTTGCTGTTGACTTTCACTTGGTGTGACTTTTTGCTTAGTCTTCAGAAGCTTCCGTTGCAAGTCAATTCTAAGAGGTTTATATATACAAACAGAGATTCATTTGTGACATTAGAATACATGACAAGGCTAGTATTAGTCAAAAACTATATATCAGACTCACCTATTTTTGATTGCATCCTTTACATCCTGGCTTTCGTCTGGCGGTTGTTCACTAGATGAGAAGTCACTAATCATCGAGTTGGACAGCTCATTGGAACGACGTACCTCTGTAGGAGGAGGAGCTCGGTATGTAAGGGACGACCCCATTCTTCCTCCTAGGTCAAAGATTTGTGGTAGGTCGAAGTAAGACCTTCCATCAATAAACAGAGAGTACTGCTTCCACTTAGGGTTGCGCTTCTCACCAGCTGATGGTTTGTAAGCATAAAACTTAAGCTGATAAACATGTCCACCCAATCTCCATGCTGCTTCTAAGATGTCGGCACGACGGTTTGCATTTGATCGTTTACCAACCTCATATTGAATCTCTTTCCCATTCATGGATATTGATCGTTTACCCCCTGTGATACTCCACAACACTACAATATCATGCTCCTCACCCCGACAGTCTACGCCCGTCATACCTTGAGATATGGTCGTATTATTAGCAAAACCAAATCGTATGTGGATGACACGCTTACTACCCTGAATATTCTTCCCTTGATGTTGCACATGAAATTGTATCTGATATGGACATTGAGATTTGCCTCGATCTACTCCGGGGGTGCCTCCCGTCTGCCCGGTGTGGATAGATGAGTTGTCCCGAAGTGATGGTCGTGTAACCGAGGACATATCACTATTATCTACAGTTCGTCTTCTAGAGGAAGATGTGGCACTACTAATAGATGAGCGTAGTATGTTATTTTGATCGGTACCCCTTCTATTAACAGCTGTGCTGCTTGATCTTGGTGATTGAGATGGAGAACTATCTACGGATGCTCGTCGGCTTTGTTGATGAGTAACTCTTCCATTTACTGCAGTGCTACTTGAACGTGACGATTGAGATTGATAACTATCCACAGATGCTCGTCGGTGTTGAGATGGATAACTATCCACAGACGCTCGTCGGTATTGAGATGGATAACTTTCCACAGATGCTCTCCTATGATTGCCCATTCTTCTATTATTTGTACTACTTGATTGGGATGTACTTGAAAAACTATTCCGATGAGTAGCCTCAGTGTTATTGGATGATGTATAATTCGAAGTATCATATGCGGTGGTACCATCTGATGAACTTTGGTATTGGCTACTACCATATGAATCAGTGTTGTCTTCACTGGTAGTGTATGAAGTGGGTGTTGTATTGGAATCATAAACTCCTCCATTGCCACGTTGATATCCACTGTATCCACTTGAGTTGGTTGATCCAGATGTATTCGACTCGTATACATTGCCATTGCCACGTTGATATCCACTGTAGCCACTGGAATTAGTTGATTCTGATGTATGTGACTCATAAACATTGCCATTGCCTAATTCATATCCGCTGTATCCACTAGAGTCGGTAGTACCAGTAGTATCTGAATGAAAGACATCGGTGTTGTCACCACCCTTCAATGGCATCGTTGCAATCAACATGTGATTTTCAACTAGCATACTGTTATGATCATCATTCGTCGAGTTTGTTTCAACACTTTGATCATAACAACTACTGTCTCCATGATGTGTCTCAACTCCGCCGCCGCTACCCGACCTTCGAAAGGGTGAACTATCATTCGATGATGTATTCTCTTCTCGTATAGTACCATATATACCTTTGAGACCTCGTCGAATGAATGAGCTTGTGGTTGTGTTAGTACGCTTTGCTGTTCGGATAGAATCGTCGATTCCATCTTCATAGGAGTTGTTTGTTGCAACAGAGTTGTTGCAACGTTGAAAATCGCCTGTATCTCCACCATCGCTAGTATTAAAACTAGCTCTTCTTCTTTGAGTTGATCGACCGAACATTATCTTGAACAATTATATATAAAGAGTCGTCGATATATAATTAAGATGTCGTCGTCATCAGATTTGATACTTCTATTGCCTTAACTCAATTTATTGTGGGGCCATAACATAATATTGCTTGCCATGTTACCTGAGCTCTGACTTAAACTGTCTCCTGCAGTCATTGAAAAGACCAGGAGACAGTTGCAGGCATATCCTCGGCCTCTGTAATGATGATATCCTCAGCCTCTGCATTATTCGATAGGGGGGGAGGCAAATCAAAGATACCCTAAAATGACCGGTCATTGTCACAACAGGCTATATCTCCAATCTCCACTGCCCACCCTCATATTAATTTAAAGAATAGTTATTAACATTGTTATGCAGTTTAGTGCAGTCCTCGATGATGATTGTTTCATCTAGCCATGACATTGTCATCAATTCCTAATCTCTTCAATTAGTGGAGTTTGGTTTATTCATTTTGAGGATACCACAAATGTATCCTTTACCCCTTAACTCGACTGGCTAGACAGAACATCTTCATCATGTAATATGAATATTGATATTCTGCCAGATCTCTCAAGCTTTTCCTTATCATTCCAAGTAATCTGAGTAGTTGGTGGTACAATCGGCACACCCCAATCTGCCATGAAATCCCAAGGTCGAAGGATAGCCTCAACTTCTTTTACATCTTGCAATTGTTTGATCCATTTACGTACATACCTTCCTTCTGGATCATATCGATTAGACTGCGAGACTGTTCTGAAGTGTCTGCTCTTTGAATCGCCACCTACGCCGGCAAAGTAGGCCCAATTACCGTAGTTGGCCGCCACACAATGATCAGCCAGACAAAGCTGAAAGAACTCGGCACCCAATCTCCAGTCCAACTTTAGATCTTTTGTAAGTACCGACGCCATATTCTGGCGTACTCTATTTGATGTATATCCGGTCGTAATCAATTCCCTCATTCCAGCATCTACCATTGGCAGGCCTGTTTTACCACTAGCCCATCTTATAAACCCATCTTGATGTTGTGATAATGGTAGCCACTCACGTTTATCATCTGCTTTATGAACTGGTTGCTTCATAGGAACTAACTGATAAGCCGCTGGTCCATTTCGTAATGAATCATATATAAAGAAGTCTCTCATCTCCATGTGACTTATTAGCCAGTTTATATCGTCTGGACTTGCCATCTTCTCTTGGTGTTGTTTGATATAGTGATATACTTGTTGTGGTGATAATATTCCTAGAGCTAACGGCATGCTCAGCATCGACGAATTATTATCTGACACATCACATAGTGCTCTGTCAGCCGTAGCTGCATGATGATGTATAAAGTTTTGTAAATGTTGATGAGATTGTTCTTCAATATCAATACTTGAGTAGTCCGGTCGATTATCAGTAGCACATTTGACAAGCTGTTCAATAATTTCCTTTGGTAGACACCCGAGTATTGGACGAGTAGACTCTAACAAAGGTTGTGTTAATGATTGTAATGGTGGAATGGCTCCTATATCCATATCTTCCGGTATAATACCAATATGTAATGGATTTGGTGCATTATACAAATCTCGAATCACTGCATTTCTAGCCACTCGTCTGAAATCTCCCATAATTTGAGGCATACCTACAAATCTACTCGGAGATATATTTGTTGTGGTGGCAGTAACTCCAAAGTAATTGATAGTTTCTACCGCCTGATTGTTATTGGATAGTTGTTGCTTTGTTGCTTTCGATTTCTTCTTCTTTCTCTTTTCTTTCGGCCTTGCTAGAGTTTGCCAAACTATTTGATCTGTGGGCAGATCTTTCGGATGAGCCAATGTTAATGAGCATGTTGTGTAAATATTGCATTGGACTTCTTCAAGTAACTTCTTCTTCATCTTTTCAGATTGGACATATTCGTAGTAGCCCGGAGTTTCTGACCAAACTACTTCATCAATCTGTAATTCCTTAGTAATCTGGGGTATGATATCTACAGGATTGCCTGTCCTAACTAACAAATCTCCTCCCATTGATTGCAAATTGCGTTTCAAAGAGTGTACAGCATGAAGTAATCTACTTGTAAAGTGTGGTCCATTGGTCACACCATATAATTGTTCACTTTTATCATCATTGGATATACCTGTTGATTGAGGATGATAATCTTGGGGATTAAAGATGAAGATGCTATATATCTTCTTTACTTCTTCATTAGTTTGGTAGAGTTCATTATCCCGTATCCGTAGATCTCGTCTATGCCAAATTAATCGTCGAATCATTGTTGGATTGTTATTGGTAGTTGCCATGAGAAGAGAAAAATATTTAGCAAGATGGAGGTGGTACATTTAGTTGTCTATATCAATTGTCTCCGCCACTCCTATGCCGCCACTACTGCGCCTACTAAATTATTATCTAGTGCACGTGCACCGACCAACAACAACTACTCGTATACGCCGTTTGATCGCCATATATTTCCCTCTCTCCTTTTACTTCTTATCTCCCCCACACGTCCAACCATTAAACGCTGCACTACTGCATACCGTACCTCTTCTTTATATCATCATTTGGCATATTAGTTGCATACTATCTCTATATTATACTTGTCGAGAATCATGGCTGAAAAATCTGGAGCAGAAGGTGAGAAGATTTGCATTTATTTTTAGATATGAACACATGATGTGTGCCACACTGTAGGCAATCGCTTATGATAGTTTTTAAGATGAGATGACAATGTGACGATGAAGCCTTTATTACCATAAGCGAGTGCCTACAGTGTGATGTGTGCCGTATACTTGGCGATTTATATTCCTCCTCAACCTCTTTATACCGCTATCAACTCTCTCATATTATATTGTTCATATAATATACTACTATAGGATCTCGAGGAGGGCTCTTTGGAGCAGGTGGACGATTTAAGGGTGGTACTGACCCTATTATGGAAAAGTTTAATGAGAGTATTAACTTTGATAAGCGGTAAGCATTAGAAATTGTTGCAATCGCAGTGATAATATTTGTTATGTTTTGCAATGTTAGGATATCTCATAATTGCAATTGCACCTCTTCTCTATAATTCTACACTTATACTATACTTGTACATTATAGAATGTGGGCTCAAGATATTCAAGGTTCTATTGCGTATGCCAAGTCAACACAAAAAGTTGGTATCTTAACATCCGAGGAGGCATCAACAATCATCTCTGGATTACAAAAGGTACACGAGGAATGGGCAAATGATAAATTTGAAATCAAACCTGGTGATGAAGATATTCATACTGCCAATGAACGTCGATTAACTGAAATAATCGGCCCAGAAGTTGGTGGAAAGTTACACACCGGACGTTCTCGTAATGACCAAGTTGCCACCGATACTCGATTATGGATAGTTGCCGCTGAGAAGGACATATTAAAGGATATGGCAACATTACTACATGCCTCTGCTGAATTTTCAAAAGAACACATTGATGTCTTAATGGCAGGATATACACACTTACAACCGGCCCAACCTATACGATTTAGTCATTGGTTAATGTCACATATGGCAGCATTAATGCGTGACGCTGAACGGTTACAGGAATTAATACCCCGTGCTAATCAATGTCCATTGGGTAGTGGCGCGTTAGCCGGGAATGCCTTTGGTGTAGACCGTGTCTTCCTTGCCAATGAATTAGGATTTGATGGCGTCACTTCCAATTCATTAGATTCTGTCTGTGATCGTGATTTTGTTGTTGAATTCTTAATGTGGCATGCATTAATGTTAACCCACCTAAGTCAATTTGCTGAAGATTTGATTATTAATAATATGTTAAAATGTGTTGATATTGATGATGCATATGCCACCGGTAGTTCATTAATGCCCCAGAAGAAGAATCCTGATGCATTGGAACTCTTACGAGGTAAGGCGGGAGTGGCATTAGGACGCAGTGTAGGATTAATGGCAACCTTAAAGGGATTGCCACGTGCATACAATAAGGACTTACAGGAAGATAAGGTACCATTATTCGATGCCGTGGATACCGTGAAGGATTGTTTGGCTATTGCCACGGGTGTTATTGTTACTATGAAACCAAACCCAAAGATGTTGATGAAGGCATTGTGTCCAGAGATGTTGGCTACGGATTTGGCAGATTATCTAGTGAGGAAGGGTGTTCCATTCCGTGAGACTCATCACATTAGGTAAGATATTGTAGTTTGTATTGGAAAAAGGAAGAGAAGTTAACACTGCTGTTTTGGATGACGACAACACATCAAATAATCCTTAACGAATCTTTCAAAAGATCGATGAAGGATTCTACAAATGAGATTTCTGCCTGACAAAATTGAAGCATATGATTGATATACATGTCACTGCCTTTTGCAATTTAATACTCACTCCAATTTCTCATCCTCTCATCATCCTTAATATGAAAACAGTGGAGCTTGTGTCAGACTAGCAGAAGAGCAGGAAGTAAGTATCGATACATTAACACTTGAACAACTTCAGAAGATTGATTCTCGATTCGAGGCAGACGTACTTAAGGTTTGGGATTATGAAGTGAGTGTTGAGCGTAAAAGCTCCATCGGAGGTACATCCAAAGCGCGTGTACTTGAACAAGTTGAGAAGTGTACTTCTTTTGCCAAAACGTTGTGAGGGCAAGTAATTGCTACAACACTAAACATAAATTAGATGGTTATGTGATATTCACCAATTCTCTAGAGGGTTTTGCCTTTACACTTACCTTACTATTCAAGGTATCCTAGGATATCATAATGTTCACTAACCTCTAAGATATGATCAAATTGACTATCTAATGCCCTGAAAGTAAAAGACTATAAACCTCTCCTTTTCTAGTGGTGGGTATAAGATGGGTACGGTGTAATAGCAGGAGCTAAGGAATGATGTTTAGGATACTTTAAAGAGTATCTCGCTTACAAAATTTCAGTACCTACAGATTACATACATATATATTATATATGTTGAATAGTATGACTTGTGATGACATATATTTCATGTCTACATAAAGTTATTTTTCTATACAATGGGTCTACACAATGAGTCTACACTCGCTTCTATACTTTGGGTGTTCACAAGTCTTCCAGCACTCTGTGCATTACAACCAAGGTAGTTTGTCTTTATCCTTTTTCTTCTTGTTTTTGTTATTGCCTGTAGACTGCTGGGTACTGGCAGAGGAGGAATAAGGAGTTGAAGACCATATATAGTCATGGTCGTGGGAACATCCAGAACCTCGAGTACAGTCAGCAAGAAGCTCGTCCTTTGTACATAGACGTCCGCCTGCATTGGAACAATAGTTCTCGGCCTCTTCATATGTTGCAGAATGTACACATCCTACCCCATTGGGCAGTATTGACTCACCCCAGATGTTACTTGGGCAAGTATTATACCTTCGATTCCAACTACCTAACGCACCTTCACGACAACAGCGCACCTCATGAAGCGTATTAGGAGAAGCTTTAATCACCGGGGTAGCTCTACAATTGCCTCCGGAAGATCCACAAACGATTGACTTGGGAGAACAGCTAGAGCTGAGTTCGGAGGTACACTTGCCATCAAGGTCGCAGGTGTTGATAGTGCAAGAGTCTCCATCTTCACATGATGCGTCATCAGTACACGGAGTGACTGGTGTGGAGCTCCAATTTTGTTCCCTATCAAAGTTACATCCCGTACCTAATGATATGAACCATCGAGAAGAAGATATGAATGAGTATAAACCGAAGTAGTAACTCAATAAGTCGAAATACACTGGAAAGACTTACCTCTTGGACAATCTGCAAGGAGCTCAGCTTGTGTGCATAGACGAGCGCCAACAGAGCTGCAAATATCAACTGCCTCGACAAACGTCTTCTGAGCATGACACACTCCATTGATGTGAGATTCTCCCCACACATCACAACCTGAACGTTTGTTCCAATTATCACCACCAGTAATATCATTCAAATCGTCAACACAACACCTCACTTCATGTTTCTCTTCAACATCAGCTTCTGTATTCTCACCACCACAGTCTGTGGTTTTTGTGGTCGAGCCACAGACTGTATAGTACTGCGACACCGGAATAACTTCCTTAGTTGGTGAGCTTGACGGAGATTGGGTAGGCTTGATTGAAGGCGAATGGCTTGGGCTCGAGGTAGGCTTCAGTAGACAGAGTGAAGTATGATATTAAATGTGTTAGTTGCCGGTTGCGAAAGCTACATGAGATTCTAATGACACGACAAACAATATGATCTTACCTGATTTGATGGGGATTGAGTCGGATTCGATGTTGGTGCCGCTGCAACATCAATGGTCAGAGTTGCAGTATCACATGCATTATCTGAGCCTATCACACAAGCAGTGTAAACACAGCTATCACGCCCTGCAAAGTCGGCTTCGGGTGTGTACGTCACCTTAGTCGAGTTGCCAGCAGGAATCACTTCACAGTTTCCATTGGCTGCTTGTGTAGTTATATTTGCAACAACCAGTAATAGATTCTCAGCCTGTTCATCATTGTTCAGTACATCAACAGTAACCGGAGTTTCAAAGGAGGTATCTACTTCATCATCATTCGCAACAGGCTTGCTTGCCTTCCCAACATCTACATACACCATGGCTGTGTCACAACTATCTGAGGCACAAACTTCATACTGACATATATCTTGTCCCTCAAAACCAGGAACAGGTTTGTACTGTACCATATTACCTTCGACCAATTCACATGTTCCACCAGCGGCTTGAATTGGTATATTCAAAGCTCCAGCAGCACCATTCGCTAATACAGTCACAACCAAATTATCTTCTGCCAGCAGAAACACATCATTTGCTAGTACATCAACAGTAACAGGAGTGTTGTTTGGTGTTGGGGCAGTATCGTCTAATGCTTGAACCAACTTGCTTGGACTTGATGATGGCTGCAAATAGAGAAATGAGCGAGTAAGGATACCGTATGATGAGTGTTGATCAGAGTAAAAAGGAAGAGGTTTCAAAGTAAATAGACACTTACCTCATTTGACGGTGATCCAGTTGGTACATGTGAAGGGGAAGCAGAAGGTTCTACAGTGGTTGGACTAGATGTGGGCATATCAGATGGCTAGTGTTTATATGAGAAAGAAGTAAAAGTTAGAAGAAGTTGAACACGACATCATGACACAGAAGAGTCATATTATAAAACTTTGAGTGGACTTACCGCCTTTGTGGGTTCCTTACTTGGTGATTTCGAAGGCGATGCACTTGGCTTGACTGATGGAGATCCACTTGGCCTGTTCGAGGGAGATTGTGACGGGCTTGACGAGGGATTTGCCGTGGGTGATTCAGTTGTTGGGGTCATGACCGGACTACTTGAGGGCGAATCAGTTATCGGAGCTTTTGTTGGAGCTCGTGAAGGCGATAGGCTTGGACTGGGTGTTGGCTGTGAGTTGATGAAGGAAGAGAAAGAGTCGTATCATGTGAGATATAAGAAGTTCTTAGTATTTCAAATGGTATCCTTTTGGGTATCCTTTTGAGATAAACAATAGAGAGAGAACTTGATATCTCCCATAGACATATTAGGCTTACCTTTTTGGAAGGCGAGTCGGTTGGTACCTTTGAAGGCGATGCCGAAGGACTCGTACTTGGTGATGTCGTGGGCTTCTTGCTTGGAGCCCGAGATGGCGACAAACTTGGGGATCTCGAGGGCATGTCTGTTACTGGTGATCGTGAAGGAGATCGGCTTGGAGATCTTGAGGGTGAATCAGTTATCGGAGCCTTGATTGGAGCTTGTGAGGGAGATAGGCTTGGGCTGGATGATGACTATAAGATGAATGAAGGAAGAGAAAGAGAGTAGAACATATCATGTGAGTTAAGAAGACAAGAAAGCAAGGCGGTATCCTTTTTTGTTGATAAAATGCAGTAAAATGATAAAATAAACAAAGAGAGAGATATCTCATATAGACCAGGCTTACCTTTTTGGAAGGCGAACTAGTTGGTGTCTTGCTTGGGCTCGACGAAGGAGATTTAGATGGACTCTGAGATGGCTGCGTGATGAATGATTCGAAGAGAGAAGAGTCAAAAAGAGTTAGTGTTTGAGAATTTACATCACAGCACAATCTATATTCAGCAAAATCTTACCTCTTTGCTTGGAGCTCGAGAAGGCTCCTTGCTTGGTGATCTTGAAGGAGATGAAGTGGGAGAATTTGTTGTGGGTACTTCTTCATCCGTTGTAACCGTGATGCTGTTCAAGTTAGGACCTGCGGTGTTAGGTCCAGCTGTAATCCTGATTCTATTGGTTTGACCCGAAGTACATGGTACCTGAATGGTATTCGAATCATCCCATGAAGCCCATGTTCCAGTGGCTATAAACGTAAATCGCTGTCCTTGTACTAACACGCCATTAACAGTGACTGAACAATAGCGAGTACCACTTCCAAGGGCATAGTTAGAGGTGATTGAACACACACCTCCCATACCACCGTCAACATTTCTCATTTCAATCCACGTACCAGCGCCACCGTAGTCAACAAAGCCACCGCCAGTGTATCCAAGATGAGCAGTCTTTATTGATACACCAGAAAAACTTGTATAAGTTTCTGCTTCGTATTTGGTGGTCACCTTTCGAGTGTTCTGGGTGGGATTATTCGTCGGAGGGTTTGTTGGGGGAGTTGGAGCTTTCGTGGGGCTACTTGAAGGCGATACAGATGGTGCAGCTGTCACAGGCGATTTACTAGGAGACCTCGATGGTGATGCAGTTGGCTTGGATGTCACTGGCGATCTACTAGGAGACCGTGTTGGCTGATCATTGTTTGAGTGATAGACAGAGATGTATGATAATATGTTGTATGAGTTTCATGTGTAATAAGGATGACAAGATGGATATAAACAAATAAATGCGTGCTTACCCTTGTTGTTGGAGATTCAGTTGAGATAGTTCCAGGAGTTGAAGACCAAATGTAATCGTTATCATGACCACATCCAGAACCTCGAGTACAGTCTGCAAGAAGCTCTGCAGCTGTACAAAGACGTCCTCCATAGTTGGCACAAATTTGCTGGGCCTGGTCATATGTTGCAGAATCTACACACCCTGGGATATCAGATTCTCCCCATGTAGAAGTGAAACCGTCAGCAGCGCACTTTCCAGAAGAATGTTGATTCCATCCACCTGGGTTCGTGCTTGATTGACGGCAGCAGCGAACCTCATGTGACTCATTTAAATAGGCTACTCGAGTAGGATCATTAGTAGCAGTTTCTCTACAGCTACCGGCAGTACTGCCGCATGCCAAAAGTACAGTCGATCCAGGAGGAAGTGTCGGCCTTGACGTTGGAGATTTACTCGGAGCCGAGGTTGTAGGTTTTTGTGTTGGCTGTGGAGTGCCATCGCCAATGGTTACATCAGCAACTGCTGGGGTCACAGACAAGTTAATACTGTTTACCACAATTTTAACATTAGTACCATCAACATTGACAGTGTGAGATCCTCCAGCACTTAATTTGGCAAGTAGGGTAGACGCAGCGTAACCACTGCCTTCTGCACCAGCTGATGTTACCAAAACTTGATTACCTCCTTCTTGTGTACCAGAATTGTTTCCCGTCTTGCGATTAAACATGACATAGTAGTCAGTTGACGAGTTCACTTGGTTGATCTTGATGATAACCTTCTTGTCGTCAGGGTTCTCCTGATAAGTAGTATAATCGGCTTGACCAATGAGCTTGTAGTTGGCACCACCCTGAGATTCTTGAAAAGTAGCATGGCGGTCTGAGTACCATCCGGCTAACCACGATTTTCTGTGGAATGTTTTGGATTGAGAGACATATCATGAGCACATATCTTATGCTCAACAAAGGGTAACAATATAACACAAGCATATGAAACTTACGGTCCGTTAAAACACATCTTTGGTCCGTCCTTGTTGCTATACGAATATCCCATCATTCCGGATTGGTCGTCATATGTTGCACCCTCGCCGGAGTGAGCACTATAGTATAGATTGAGTGTAGATCATTCGTGAGAAAAGAAATGTTCACTTTACACAAACGAAAAGGAAGCAAAGTATACCCAATATCAAACTACTCACAAGTTAAGATTGTGACCAATCTCATGAAGCAGTCCTGAAGGACTTTGACACCAATCATCATTATAAACTGAAATACAAGAGTTGATGTATGCATATGCAATCCAACTACCACTCGTCCCAGGAGGCAAGCACAACATGACATGATCTGCGATATTATTACATGGATTTTGACCTAACTGATTATTTAAAGCACTCGTCACGGCATTACGAACAGTGCTATCGGCTACACCAATCACATTTTGTGAGATTGTGGTGGTGATAACTCCTGTTTTTGAGTAGTAGTAAGTGTGTTGGTAAAGTTTGAGAGTGCCCAAGATTTGTCAAACATGCATTACAAAATGTATGAGAAACAAAACACTTACCATCAGTAATTTCATTATTACCCGTAGCCGGGTTAATGATCAACTTGTTATGAGAACATGCTTCATACTGAGACTTGAGGTTCACTTCATCACCATCCGTTCCAAATACACTATCAGACAATTCAGCTTCAGAAGCTGACATTGCACTATCAGGAGCAACGACACGAACAACCAATACACGTTTGTCGGATGTTTGAGTTACGGCTAGACCACGACGATCCTTCCATGGATTGTTCTTCTTCTTATTCTCCTTCTTTTTATCCTTCTTCTTATCCTTCTTACTCTTAGCCTGCCACTTCACTTCACTATTCGATGGTACCTCCATCTCACCATTGGGTAATAACATTGTGTTTGCTGGTATTACCAAATCAACTTCACGATTTGCAACATCATTCTTATGTAACTCGACTTCATCATCGGACATGTCAATCTTGTACGAGATACCGTCATCGTCGACCTCGCATACGATGTAGGATTCATCATGTCGATCTTCGTAGTCTTTCTCGACGAGGAGTGTTTCACTACATGTTGTTGTTTCTTGTAGACGACGATGTGGTAGTGTAGATGATGGTGCTAGGGCTACATTGGTGTTGTTGTCGATGTCGATGATACTACTACCACGAAGTGACGACGACGATGCATCGACGGCGGCGTTATTGACGAACGACCCGATGATAATGCATAGAAGAGCATTGTTGTTGTTGAATAGACGCATGATGATGATATTGATGAGTTGTGATGATATCGTTTGCTACTGTCAATGTCGATATCGATGCAATGACAAATAATATGAGATTATGTGCATGAGATGTGCCTCTCGACCACTGCCGACGTGATATTATTCGTGACATGATTAGATGATATCAATCACCTTGTAGCATGAGGGCTCAGTTCACGAACTTCCAATCGCTAGAGGCCGATTCACAAGGTGGCATCAAATTGACAATAGTCAAAGGCCCCTCTAATGTGTCAATGGCCGCATAATTATTGCTGACATATCAGCAGTAGATAACGAGTAAAGTGACCATGCTATTTGTCCATAATGACCGAAGATACCTGGTATCCTTATCTCCACCAAATGAGTTTTCTAATTTACAAAACTATCCTTTTTTGTTGATATTGGTTTGTTCTCTCTTTGTTGGTTGGTATATTATCTATCTCTAGAGTGCCAACAACGCCGCCAGCATGATCCTTATATCAACACCAATTGTATATTTATTAGCCCTCTCAACAATTATGATTAATCAACAGCTTGTCATGTCTCATCAGAGCAACAAAGTTGTTGCAATGTTTGCAATGCGAAATATCAAACATCACCATTCATCATTTATACCATCTCGTCTGCCCAAGATGAGAAGAGTATCGTGTCTGCAACATCGTCTATACTCTCATTCAAGTAAGTCTAGTGCATCCTATCTAATATCAAAGGAGAATGAGTCAATAATATCAAAATCACAGAACAACACAAATAAATATGAACGATTCCGACAAGATATCATCTCAGCCATCAACTTACACAATATCAATAGCTGCAGTGATAATCCAATATTATATAAAACAAATCTTATCAATGTTGGTAAACGATCTATAGAAGTAATCTCACCGAATAGACGATCATTCAATCGAACTTGGAAGAGGATGAAACCAATGATTGACATTGTATTGACATCTTGTATAGAAAGTGAGGATAGTGATACAACAAAGCAGAATGATTCAGATAGAAGGATATCTTCATTAGCTGATGTTGGATGTGATCATGGTATGTTAGGCATAAGTTTATCATGCATTTCATGGGTAACACAGCAGCAACACTATATCAATCTAGAGGAAGATAAAGAAAACACATCTCACAATAATGACAGCAAATCCATCAGCAATGGTATATCATTCTTTCCTCCTACACGAATATTTGGTACCGATCTATCATCAATGGCATTAGAAAATGGCGGTCTAGTATCATTGAAGAAGATTAATGAGGCCATGTTGCCACTACCAAGTTTTAAGAATGATCTACCAATTGAATTTCATGTCGGAGATGGACTTAAACCATTGCAGAAAGGAGAGGCAGATGCTATTATACTAGCCGGTATGGGAGTGATGACAATGTTGAACATACTGGAAGACGATGTGGATAGAGTACACACAAGACGAATCTTTGTACAACCTACCAACTCTCGCCCGCAACATTTGATGCTATTATACGAAAAACTTCAACATTCTAGTGAATGGGTGTTGAGAAATGAAACAATATCCTATTTAGGTGGAAGGTGGTATATCAATGCCTATTTTGAGAGGTGTAGTCGAGAAGTTGCCAGCGAGAACTCATTTCACTTTCCAGGACATTTCCTGATACATAGTGTTATAGAAGAAGATATAGATGCATATGATTCATATATAAAACATCATCTACGCTGGCTTAAAGAAGATTTTGAAAGACCCAAATGCGTACTTGAAGATGAAGACAAGAGATGGTTGGAATATATACAATCTGCTGAGGAGAATACCAAGTGGAAGGATCTTGTCTCGTGGTACGGTCAGTGATTAGTTCACAGATAAAGGAGAAACATCAACTCATATACATAAACATACAAACAATTGACACATAATACACTTTCTTTACATATATTAACATTTAACAACAATCATTACCACCACCACCATTATTATAATAAGATGAACTTCCCTGATGATTTAAATCAACTCTTCTTTGGGTAGGTGCATAAGATAACACCGGCGGTGCCTCCTTTCTATTCTTCTCTTCATGAATAACAGCAAGTGTAGCCAATTCTAGAAATGCCGCCTCGACATTCTCTGCAGTCTTGGCTGAACATTCAAAGTGAGGTATAGGACCACCCATGTTACCCAATCCAGCACTTTCACACCATTGTTCGGCACGTTGTCGTGGTACCGATCGTTCACCTTCTGGTCTATCAATCTTATTACCTAATAATATAAATGGAAAGTTGGCGCCCTGTTCATCTAATCCGACCTGTTTTAAGAATTCATTACGCCAATTATTTAAATGATCAAAACTTTTAGAGTCACCGACATCATATACTAATGCTACTGCATCGGCACCTCTGTAGAATGCTACGCCTAAGCTTTGGAATCGTTCTTGTCCGGCCGTGTCCCAGATTTGTAATGTAACATTGCGTATTTGACCAGTTTGGGGATCTGTTATTGATACATGTTTCGATAAGAAATCGGCACCAATTGTTGCTTTGTATTGTCCTGTGAATTTGTTCGAGTGATATCTATTCATTAATGATGTTTTCCCGACTCTAATATAGTAGAATGTGTTTATTTAGTTGAATGTGTGTTGTATAATTGTTGTGTTGACCGGTGTATGTGTTATTTATATAGTGTTCATTTGATATAATTATGCATGTCGTTATATAATTGTTGTGTTGACCAGCGGTATAAATGATAGTATGAATATTTAAGAGTATGAGAAGGTGCATAGAACAATTGCAGTAAAAAGATATACTTTCATTTTCACCCATACACATACACACATGAAACTACTTACCCAGAATCACCTAATATAACAAGCTTTAACATGTGCTTCTTTGCAGCAGACGTTGGTGATCTTTGGGCTGCTGACCTACCGGCGTAGGAACTCTGTCCACCGCCATTGTTATATCCACCATATGACATAATGAGTTGTTCTTGTTGGTTAGAGTTTGCTGCAGATCGATATCGGGCGGTAGCTTCCCACAGATTGTAACTTTAGATATAATGACCAGGCGGGTAATAAACAACAAAGAGGATAACACCAGATAATATGCAACTGCGATGATTAATAGGAATATAAGCCACACACTCGATATATTGCTGCGATCTTCAAAATTTTATGAGAGTGCAAGCTTAAAAGATTCTCCTGAAGACTATTCCGTGCTTATTAAGCTATGTATTTATATACTACTTATGCAAACAATGTATGATGAATGATAAGAGATCATCATTGATGTGCGTACTGCTAGAGAGTAGGCTTAGTTGCTTTTATTTGGTGTGGGCCCGAGACGTTTCAAGCTCGAGCAAGGTGGAAAGTTGATCAGTTGTGTGTCTAATTGTGCAGTTCTAGGAGAAAGATAAGAACATATAATGGAAGAGGAAAGCGATGTCAATAGTTTTGATGCACAATGGGAGGCAGAGGCACAAGCTGCTCATGCTAAAAAGAGATACAAAACAGAAGAGTCTGATCAAGACAAGAAGATTAGTGCAGACGAGGGCGATGTTGATGGAGACGTACCACCCAACGTTAATGATACCAACAGTAGTAAAGATTATGAAGAAGAATGTGTCATATGCCTAGAAATCCTATCAAGTCAGCCTTGGGGAAGATGTACGCCCTGGAAAGTCTGCGTTTGCCTTTGATTGCCCTTGCAAGTCATACATGTACTAACAAATGTTACTTCTCCTCTATGTAATCATCATGAATCATGATAACGCGCATCTGCTAGCAATCACTCCTTTCATAAAAAATGTTGGCATGAATGGGAGAACGCACATAACAAACGAGTAGAACAACGAAGACTTAGAGGAGAAAGTTTTAGAAATGAAGGAGTTAAGTGCTGTTTGTGCAATACAGTTAATCAACAATTCGTAGATGGCATCGATAGCAAACCAGTACACAATCCATGTCCATATGTTGCATCAGAAGATAATAATACAGGTGGAAATAGATTTACTAATTGGTTTAGAGATGTGGGAAATGAGGCAAGTAGGTTTATGGATTCACTGCATGGTGATATGAGAAGTAGTACAAATAGAAATGGAAGTAGAAGAGGATTCCCATTTGGCGGTACATCATCAAGCAACCCATTTGCAGCTCCATTCTTTAGAAACAACCACAATACCGGCTCATCATATTACAACAATTCAAATGGCAATCCCTTCAATTTACTCAGAGAAGGAACACAAATTGTTACACAAAACCTAATCAGCTCTCCTCACTTGAACAATCAGCAAGGCATAGTTATTCAATATCAACCACAATCGAGTAGATATCTAGTACAACTCCAACATACCAATATTGGTAGTTTTATCGGTGGAGAGACTGCGCCTGTTTCAGTTAAAGCAGAAAATCTATTGCAAACTGTCAAAGTTAAGGTTCATGGACTAAGAAGTCAAACTAGTTTCAATGGCAAAGAGGGTACCATTCGCTCATACTCGAGAGAACGGAATAGATATGTAGTGAGAGTGAACTTTCTCCTATCAGATGCTCGTGAGATTAGTATTCAAACAGTCAATATGAGGATACCCAATGGAACTGTTGTGAGGTTAGAGGGTTTAGAGAATGCATCTCAGTGGAATGGCAAGTATGGCACGATTGTTCGATTTGTTGATGAGGTTGAAAGTGGTTCTTCTTCTGGAAGATATGAGGTGTGCTTATCTAGGCAGTATGGTGTGCGTGTGAAGCCTGAGAATGTTCATCTTTAATTAGTTTACAATATAACCGCCTCTAGAATACTTCTTTTACTGGAGGTTTCCATTCTTCCTCTGCGCCTTCCTCTTTCCTTTTAGCTTCAGCAGCAGCTTCTGCTTCAGCCTTTAATCGACGCTTCTCCTTCAATTCCTCGATAGTGTAACCAAACAACTCTTCCCTATAGAAGATTAACCAATTAGCACATTGTGCACGTCGCGTCTTGTTTGGTGTTAATCCCTTCATTTGAAATCCCGTCCATCCCAATGGTTTTAATGTTGGCTTTAAACTTTGTTTAAACTCAGCAGGTATACTCCGTACCAATGATTGGTTACTCGTTAATGAATCTTGATCAACCTCCTTTGAATATACACGTTTCATACCAATAAAGTCTGGTGGAATTGGATATCGTTCTTTCCATTTCGGAAATACTTCACTTGGTGTCCATTCATTATCTTCCTCATTGTAACGATATCCTAAACATTTCCATACTAGTGTATTTACTTCTAAATCATTACATTCACTTGTTACTATTGCTAACATTTGTTTATTTGTTAACTCTTCATCTGTTGGTCCACCAGATCGTGATATTTTGAACATTCCTTCACCAATTGGACCATTGACTGAGTATTTTGGATCCATTGTTGGCAGATACGGTTGTAATAAATCTGGGCCATTATTATTATCGTCTGGACAATCACAATCGTCATCTCCTCCTTCTTTTGAAAATAGTGATGTTATAGATTTTGTACATGCTGTATGTGACGATATAAGATTATCATTGCATTGGTACCGAGAAACTGATGATGATAATAAATGGTATGATGGCAATTGAAATGATATGCTCGTTTGGATATTTGCAAGTAATATGCTTAGCACCGCCGCTGGGTATCCTACACTCCACATCATATCTCTCCCGTCTGTGTTTTAAACAATATCTGCTCTCACTAACTCTATTCTACTGTGCAAGTATGTGCGTAAGTGAGAATTGATGGCAATGCGTTTTTGAATGGGTTTGGCTTACAAAGGTATCTGCACTAAACATATCAAATTCTGTGTCTTCAGTCGATGCAACATACCTTGCAAATATTGAAAAGCATTTTTGTACTTTATTCTCCTGCTTCTCATATCATCTCATAGCGAGGTAGAAATCAATATAAGATAGTACATATAGGTATAGAAACCATGCGTAATACTCTACTTGTGCTTGTCGTGTTCTTCATATCGGCTTTGTATGATGTTGTATCGGCATTATCAATAATACCGCGGCGGAGAGATACACCATCATCAACCTTGGCATCAACAACACATGATTCCTTGTCAGTATCACGTCGAAGATATATCATATCGTCAGCATTAGTCGTCGCTACCTGCAATATTATATCGCCACAGCCATCTCACTCAGCAATTAGAGATCCTAAAACTGGTATATTATTACCTACCAAAGCAGAGATTGAAACATCAATACCAACAATATATGATGACGATGAAAATCCAATGAATGGTGATATCAAAACATCATTTGCTCGTCTTGATTCAACTCCTGATACAATTTTCTATAAAGAAGCGCGGTTTGTCGAGCATGTTGATGAACAAGCTGTGAAATCAATGACCACATATATATCTGATACATTTCTACAACATAATGATTCAGTGTTAGATTTGTGTAGTAGTTGGACTAGTCACATTAGATCTGATATACAATTAAAGAGAGTGGCAGGACTAGGAATGAACGATAAAGAACTTGAGACAAACAAAGCACTAACAGAATGGACTGTTATGGATTTAAATGCCGATAAAAATGTCAAGTTGCCATACGAAGATGACAGCTTTGATAAGATTATATTGCAATTGAGTATTGATTATCTTATACATCCATTAGAAGTCATGAAGGAATCATCACGAGTATTGAAAAAGGGAGGTCAAATTGCAATACTCTTCTCGAACCGGCTCTTCCTAAGCAAGGCAGTGGGGCTCTGGTCAGGTAAAGATGATGTAGATCACGCCTATACAGTCGGATCATATCTATACTTCTCTCAAGGCGGATTTACTGATATTAAAGCAACAGACTTATCAACTAGAAAAGGAAAGGATGGAATCATTATTGGTGATCCTCTGTATGTAGTAACTGCTACTAAATCATAACTTATTCAAGTTACATCTTATGTGCATATAATACATTCCAGTCATCTCGGTTTCTCCGGAATGGTTGCAAGGAAGTTATCAAATTCTCTCTTGCATTCTGCAAAGTTCTCTAGTATTTGAATTTGAGCCGGTACTGGAGCACCTAAGTCACCTCTCAAACCTTGACCAAGTAATACATCAATTTCTCCGAGATATCCAAGCAATTCATTGAGTGCAGTTTGGACTCGACTTGCTTCTATTTCAAGAATTGTGCCTTTATTGGTACTAGGATTCTCTACATATTCACCATCTTTCCTCTTCTTACTCTTCATTGCCTTATTCCTTTCATTGATTAAAGCTTTGTTGATTGTTTGAACGATTGTAATTCCGGCAGCGTTAGTTTTTGGTATGATATCCAAGAGACTTATACCAGAGGCTTCAAGCTGTCCATTTGCAACATATTCTTGAGCAACCTCAAGTTGTTGACGGAGCTGATTCAACTGACTTATTGCATCTTCATATGTCTTTGGATATTGCACTGGTTCAACCCAATTCAAATCAGGAGCGTATGCTTTTAGCTTCTCAGGACTATCCATAAAGTCTGATTCTGGAGCATCAATTGGTGTTTTGTATACTCCAATACAATCTCTTCTAGTATCGCCAGGTAGACAAGCTGCATGGACTGGGTTCGTATTAATCAAAAGTATAGAAGATACAATTGATTGAATGAACATCCGCCGTGGTTGTGTATGCTGCTGAGGTATCAATATATTATCAATGCCATCACAGCCATCAAATAAAGATATTATGTGAGGTTGTTTTATATTCCTTCCAAGACGATATGATCCCCATCTAATTGCATATTTACTCAATCTATTATTAACAAAGGCAACAGCAGTACAACATAGTAAATTATTTGCTCTCATATTGGTGCCGTGGTTGAGGCTAATAAACGCTAGAGTAGCGCTATCATTCAGCGAGCCTCACAACTCACAGGCCCTTATGGCCCGTTGTATCACCTATATCCTCTTGATTCACGTGGAGACACATCTCTTCGTAAGACGCCTCAACATTGTCATCGGCAAGTGCAATGCCCGAGCCAACGATGCAGTATGCCACAATCATAAAGACCGATAATGTACCAATTGCAGATATCTGAGGATACTGTTCCATATCTTTAGACTGCGATAATATCATAACTATCCCCCCCATTATTATCGACCACACCTTCGAACTAATTGTTGAAACTGTTGTATCATATGCATAACCGTAACCACACCCTCCATACGAAATTGTTGCACCCTTGGCCATTAAGTCAATTGTTTGCATTGCTTGACCACCTATTAATATCATTACAGATGATGTAGGAAAGAAAACAAAGAACTGGAATGGTCTAATTGACATGTGAACAAACTTCATATGACATTGCAGTTCTGTTTCACTGCAACTCTTTGCGATATCGGTATACGTTCTTAGGCCCGGCTCTTGTAAATTCGACAGAAGAATAGCAGTATAGTATGCAGATAATGTCACGCCCACAATTAATACAGAAGCACCCACCCAACCTAACCATTGAGTAGCATAAGGAAAACCAAGTATACCGGTTCCTAGCATTACTACCAAACAGTGGAAACCGGCGTGAATCCAGTGATGACTTTTTGATGTATCATGTTCTTTTTTATTGATGTCTTTATCTACCGTTGTTGAGGATATCCCATTTTCAACAAACTCATCATCATCATTGTCTACAGACTCAACTACTGAAATATGTACCTCCTGTTTATCTTCGTCTGTCATTTTGACGATAGTATGACCACTAGGTACCAACAATAGTAAAGCTTTGAAAAAAAATGACACAAGATATGCTTAAATTTAAATCTCTCCTGGTGGCTACTTATTTATCGAACAATTCGTTCTGTTACTACGATTATATGTCACTGAAGATTGATGTAATATATAATATTCATCAGTACCGACATCACATCACACACAACTTTGAACTTCTGCTGTCGTCATCATGATCATCAAAGTCACAGGACCATGACAAAGAGATGTGTCTCCACGTGAATCAAGAGGATATAGGTGATACAACGGGCCATAAGGGCCTGTGAGTTGTGAGGCTCGCTGAATGATAGCGCTACTCTAGCGTTT
>Ga0214480_100296_pt1 | contig 24984 bp, 18 predicted proteins | sample M1_20Mar14CPVII9_3_FD_165042 | JGI IMG/M metagenome (GOLD analysis project Ga0214480, IMG submission 165042) | Marine eukaryotic communities from Monterey Bay, California, United States - M1_20Mar14CPVII9sort6BwellE17 | ecosystem: Environmental > Aquatic > Marine > Unclassified | place: USA... | reverse complement strand
CGGCCATCGCGTCCCAAGCCAAGAAACTATTCGCAACGCCGACTCGATCAGACCGAGTTGACATTATTAACGACTACCGCAGTAAGTTGTCGAACTCTCTTGCCTCTGGTTCCCAACCAGATCGTTTGATTCTTCAATCTGGACAAGCCATCTTCCAAAAAAGATGCTCAACCTGTCACCAAGTGGGAACTCTGGGAACAGGGATTGGGCCTGACTTGATGGCCTTGAGGGATCGATCTGCCGATACTCTATTACGAGCCATACTGGATCCTAATTCCGCCGTTGAGGACAAATATCGCAACTACTTGTTTTCGCTGAAGGATGGCCGATCCATTTCGGGTGTTATTGAAAGTGAATCCTCCAATCAAATCAATGTTGCCAACGCCGATGGAAAACGACTGACCCTTTTACGCTCGGATATTGAGATGTTAAGAAGCACTCCCCAATCGTTTATGCCGGAAGGTTTTGAAAAAGATATTTCTGCCAAGGAAATGAGCCAGCTCTTACAGTTTCTACTGATCAATACTCCACAGCCAAAGTCCTTTGCGGGTAACCATCCGGCGTTGGTCAAGCCATCACCAACGGGCGGCCTGAGATTAGATGCAACCACCGCTAGAATTTTTGGACCGTCCGCTATTTTTGAGACGAAATACAAGAACATCGGATTTTGGGCAGATGAAAATGATTTCACCCAATGGAACGTAACGGTTGAAAAGTCAGGGAAATTCAACGTCTGGCTCAATTACGCCAGTGTTAAAAACAGCGCCGGAAACAGCTATTCGATCTCCTCTCCGGTGGGATCGATAAAAGGGCAGGTCAAATCAACCGGCAGTTGGGACCAGTATGAAAGAGTTTTGATTGGATCCCTCGATTTGCAGGCGGGCCAACAGTCCATCGATCTTCGCCCTGACCGCCCGGTGAATGGTTTTTTAATGGATTTTAAGGCGCTGGAATTGGTGCCCGTAGAATAATCTAAGGTCGATTATCGACCCGAGAAAAACCAGATCGTTCGCCGAGAATCGGCAGAAAAAAGGGGCCCCCTCTCAGGAAGCTGGCGGAGTCCCCTTGCCATTATCAATATACGTTTGCCGATTAGATCTGTAGTCCACCGCTTCGGGCAAATCATCGATAGCACCAGCTGTCGCCGACACAAAGATCCGTTTCAGAAAAGGGCGACACCAGCCACAACCGGTACCCGCCCCGCCACACTCACTTAACTGTGACGCAACGGAAGGGCGTTCCACACGAACGAAATTCACGACCTTCCGTTTTCGAACATGAAAACAAAGGCAGAGTTCGTCGTCCATGTCCATCGTTTTTAATCGCCTAAATCCGATTTGTAAAAGAAAAATTCATCAGCCACGGCAAAAAGTTTTAGTTGCCCTTGCCATTGTCTTTAAATTTGATTTTTTGAAAAAGCGTTTCGATTTCTCTATCCTTATTTCGTTTACCACTAACAGCGGTGATCCCGGCAATGACTTCCTCGTACCTTAAATCATAGTCACAATCGAATTCGACTTCCTTTTCGGCGACAATGCGGGTTCGTTCAGGACCTGGTGGTCCCGCCAGGCCAGTGACATGGTTGGCCAAAGCGGTAAAACTGGTCCCTTTTGATTCCCCGTCCACAATAATATCGAGAATCGAGCCATCTTCGTCGGCCATCAATTCGATTTTAATTGGCTCATCAAACGGCTGTTCAATCGAATCGTTGGCACTCGAAGCGCGTGGCATCTTCACCTGAAAGTCACCCTCCATGGCGGTAATCTTAAACGTCATGATGAAAAAAACCAAAAGCTGAAAAACGATGTCAATCATCGATGTCATATTCAGCTCAGCATTTTCCTGATGGGCTTCTGAATTTCGAATTTTCATTTTTCAATTCCGGCTTTTTTTCAATTGCTAATCATCTTGTCATTACCTCGGAAATCAATCCGAAAGCAAACCGGTCGCCGGGTCAGCCCGAGCGAGTTTTTTCATTCACCCTTAAAGAAAAACTCTCGAGTTCCACATCTTGGCAGATCCCGATCAGTTCTTGGACTTTTCCCATCTTCGCCCGCGAATGGGCACGAATGATGACGGTGATATCGGCCTTCTGCACGTTTCGGCGCTCAGCATCCCGAATTTCCCGGGAGAGAGCACCCTTTAGTTCATCTAAATTTTTGAATTCAGAGCCGGCAAAGAGCACTGACCCGGTCTGTTTCATATTGAGCAGCACTCGGAACTTGGGTTGTTCATCCGGCGGTTTGGCCAATGTGCTGTCTGGCAACATGATCGCTTCACTACGTTCCACCTGGCTGAAATTGATCAGTACCATAAAGAACGCTATCAGCTGAAACGTCATGTCAATCATGGGGGTCAAATCCCCCTCTTCGATCGGTCGCGCTCGATTGCGATTAATTTTCATGTCAGTCTCCCTGCACCTGTGGACGAATCAACCACCCGATCAGTACTATTTCTCGGTGCTTGTATCTTGGAACCGACTCATCAAGCCCTCGCTCAACACACCCACTTCCAGAACCAGCCGATCGACTCGGTTACGAAGGATATTGAAAACCGCGATCGCTGGAATGGCGATTGCCAGTCCAATCAATGTCGTTAGCAGCGCCTTGGAAATACCACCTGCCAAATCAGCTGGATCGGGTGTCGCGCCGGCGGTGGCGATCGTGTAAAACGATGAAATCATACCGTGAACCGTTCCAAACAGTCCAATCATGGGACTGATTGTTCCGATCAGGGCAATGTGGCTGAGACGATGCTGCATTTTCATGGTTTCTTCCTCGCCGACCTCCTGCATGGCTTCTATCGCCGGAGCGTAGCCGGAAGACAACTTAGCCAATCCTGCGGACAATACATTGCCAAGCATCGATTCATCGGCCTTTGCCATGTCATAGGCATCCTGATATTTCTTTTCATTCATGAAGGATTCAAAACTCTCGACCAATCCAACTGGACAGACGTTATCACGGCGGGCTGTGATGACATTCATGACAAAAAGTGCCACAAACGTAAACGAGAGCAGAAGAAACACGGTGATGTACAAGGCGCCTAAAGCACCAAACAGCCATGTAAAAACACTGGTCGGATTATCCGCTGACGCCTTGGCAGTCCCGTCGTCGGCCTTTTCCGCTGCTGGCTCGGGAGCGGCCGCTTTTTCACCCTCATTCGGGTCGTCCTGAGCAACCATTACCGCATCATTTCCCAGGGGCAGGACGGAAATCACCCCGAACGAAAAAATCGCCATAACAAACAAAAAAAGGAACCTGGAGCCGGCGAGCGGCTGTCGACTTTGCCTCATTGATATCTCCGTTGCGGTCTTTCTTTTCTGACGAGGTGCGTTACAACACCGTCGCCGCGAATTTTCAAAAAGAACTTGTTAATAGTTTAGGTTGATTTGCCGGAATTAGCAGCCTAAAGATCCAATTACTCTCGAATTAGAGTCTTTCGGACTGAGCTTTTCCTCCCCAAAAAGTATTTCGGTACTTCGTCGTCAATAGTTTTTTGGCGTCTAAGGACTGGGCAGGTTTTTGATCTTGCTGCCACAGTTTTGTCAACTGAAACAGAGCCTCAGCATGAATTTCGGCGTCTCGTTGATAAAGGACATCAGTATGAAGAAAAGCCAACAAAGCTGCTTTTGTCTGTCCGTCTTTAAGATAGCAATGTCCCAATGCATTGTAAGATCTTCCAAACAAATCCATATCGCCAGGGTCTTCGTTTTTGATGACATTTAGAATAGTCGTGATCGCAGATTTGGCCTCTCCAGATTCTGCATCACAGCGAGCAGCACCGACTTTTGCCAGCAACTTCATGCGTACCGAACCGGGATCGCTCGCCGAGGATGATTGAACGGCCGCAAATTGGGTTTTTGCCGCCGGATAGTCACCAAGAAGAACATTGACCGTACCTGATTTATATTGCCCCATCAGGATGACCTCTGGCGATGAACTCTTGGCCAACATGCCAAACTGCTGACTCGCATTTTCCAAATTCCTTGACGCCACTTCCAAATCGCCAAATTTTTCGATGGCCTGAAAAAACTGGTACCACTTTGTGTTCTCACGATCGTTTACAAACGATTCCAATTCCTTCCTGACGAGCTCTATTTTTTTTCCACCCTCTCCCCGTAACGCCAATTGGGCATTGGCCATCACGATCAGATAGTTTTTTTCGATCTTTTGCATTAAATTCTGTGGCTCAATCGCATCGAGCGTCTCCTCGACTCGATTCACCTGTCCCTCAGCAACGTTGCGTCTGGCTGTTCGAAGCCCGTTGGGCTCCCCATCAAAAGTGATCCGTTTCACATCAAAAGCCTGAATGCTCTCCTCTTTCCCGCCAGATGTCGTCACGGTGACGGTGTTGGCATTCATACCGCTGATTTTCCCCCGATATCCCCGTCCTGACTTGGTGTCTACAGTGTCGGCTGAGACCGAGTTGGAAAAACCAACAATAACCAGAACCAACAGCCAATGAAAATAAGAGAAACAATAAGTCTTCACGATAAATTCCTGAAAATATTTTTTGCGTTTATCAACAATAGTCACCGACGTATTCCGTACGTTAACGATTCGCCTGGATTTCCTTTTCCAGCTCCTTGAATTTGGACTGCATGGCAGCTCCACCCAAATCGGGATAACGCTTACGCGTACCATCTATATCTTTTTGAGCCTGTTCCACCAATTTTGACGAGCCCTGAATCTTGGCATAGATCAGCCGTGATTTCGCCAAATTGTACCTCGCGGTAAGGAATTGCGTTTTAAACTGAAGCCGACTCGAAATGGCCTGCGACAGCTTACCCCAACCCCAAACCGTCTTTTTCGTCTTGTTGGTCTTGGGATCTTTAACCACACCGCCTCCCATGACCGCCATTACAATCTTTCCCTTGTCTTTGCTTTTCTCGCCCCATTTTTGATACGCCATAGCTGCATCAATCTGAACATCCAAAGTGGCCGGTTTTGTAGTCAGGTACTTCACAAAAACGTTAATTGCTTTTTCGTAATCACCACTTCCCAGCAATGACTTTCCCCGGTTTCTCATCACGTCCAAAGCTTCGTCCGGGGTCACCTGAACATTTTTTGAATCAATCAGATCCATGACTGAATTTGCTGACTTGTAAAGTTCTTTGGCCTCTTCCTGCTGCCCAGCAGTTGAAAAAGAATCACCCACTTTTACCAATGTTCCAGCAGCCCACATGATCACTTTTAAATCGCTGGACGAATTTGCAGCATCTTTGAGACTCTTGGCTAAACCGTCTGAAAAATTCTTTTTGACGGCAATGGACGACAGGGAATCCATCTTGTTCTTGATGTCGTTGGCGAATGAGTAATAAAGAGAGACGAGAGTTTTCTCACCGGCGGGCATGCCGTCCGTCACTTTTTTAAGATCCTGCATGACTTCCCCCGCTTTTTCCAAGGCGATCGTGATATCGTTCGCATTGGAATTCGGTCCAAGAGATTGCACATAACCCTTGAGCGCGATTCGCAAAATATCAAGTCGAACTCGCGGATCTTCAACGGATGCATGGTTCGTTCGAACCAGGTTCAGCAGTCCGGACTCCGGCTTCTCCATCAATGCCAAAATCGACTTCCCGTCTTTCTTTTCTCCGTAAATTTTCGCCAGCGACAGAACAGATTTGGCCTTGGATCGACTCACATTCTCCACAGTTACCGCGGAGACTCCCCGCGTCAAAAGCTGTTCGGCTTGATCACGAATCTTGATCAGTGCTGCAGACTGTTGCTGCAATGTTTGGGCATCTTCGGCTGACTTCCTGCTCTTCAAATAATTGATCCACACGGCTTGTCCGGTAGTCAGTTCGATCGACCACCGGTGAACAGAAGTCTCCGGTATTTTTGCCAACAGACCGACAGCTCGCTCTAAATCACCCGAATCCAAGGCAATGGCGATCAACATTCTGACGGCCTCGGCTGCCTCACTGGCATCAGGCCAAATCGCCATAATCCTGGAACAAATCTTGTTGACCTTTTGTTCTTCAAAACTCTTATTGGCGTCATTCGCAGCCAAGTACAAATCCCAGTAGGAATACATAGCAATGGCGGCACTCTGCTTGGCTCCATCCTCACCAGGAAATCGATCCAGAAGAAACTCGCCTATTAATGCAGCCCGAAAATAATCCTTCAGCGTGTAAAAACAAAAACACATCTGGTATCTAATTAGATTGATATCTGATACCGGAGTCGTTTCTCCCGAAAAACCGATCGCCATCTGCAGGAACTCAAGAGCTTTCCTGGGGGTTTCCACCAATTGAAGATTAGCTTCGTTCAACTGACGGGTCACCTCTGCGGAATTAGCTGGCGAACCTGCCAATTGTGCCTGCAGCGTATTCACCTGTTTTTTGATTATTTCCAATTCGGCAAGCACTTGCCCTGCCCTTTCGCGAGCTTCGACAAAGTTGGTAGGCGCTGCCTCAGTAACAGGATCCACCTTGGTACGTGCTCCCCAATCAACCAGTAATTGCTGGGCTTCACGTTTCACCTCCCGATTCGAAGATGCCACCATGCGTGCCAGAGCGGTTGATTTCTGCAACGCTTTTGTCTGTTGGATTTTCTCTTCCTGGGACTTCTCCGGTTTACTTACCAGGTATTCGTAAAGCTGACGGTAAGCCCTTGCCAAATCGAGCCGTACCGCTAACCATCCGGCAGATCTTTCTTCTTGGGGTGTCAACAAAGCAATAATCGGCTCGGTGACTTTCACCGCTTCAATAAAACCATTCTCCGTGTTTTCGTCGGCCAGCCAGATCGGAAACGCCAACTCCAGCGACATCCTTTTCAGCTCTCGAAAACCGGACGAGTCTGGCTGCTCGAACGTCTCCCGAAAAACCGCCAGTGCTTCTTTGGGTTTTCCCAATTTCCCCAGGACACGGCCCCTGAAAACCCACGCCATGTGCCCCTGCATACGTGTGCGATAATCGCTACTGACGTCTTCAAATTCTTCGGCTGCCACCTCAAGCGACTTCTTTCGAAAATCAGAGCCTTCCGCATAGGTCTCGGAAAGTTCTTCCTGCATGCTTGGCAACATCAAACGCGCCCGAAGATATTCGTTTTCGAGATCCCGTCTACGTTTTCGTAATCTTGGATCGGTTGGATTGGCCGGAATTTTCTCCAATTGTCCTTTCAGAGCCTCCTTGGTTTCGACAACGATGTTACCCGCCGCAACAAGATCTTTCTGGGCAGACTTAATGAGGTCTGAGCCCTTTCCGGCGTCTTCGAGGACTTTTTGCCGGGCGGTGATGATCAGCAAATTTGCCAATTCGTTTTTGGCAGCCGGGGCGTAGGGATGAAATTCATTTGCCTCAATAAACTTCTCCAGCAAGCTCTTTCCGGTGACCAGCACCTTGTCTCTCTGGACCTTGCTTTTGATGAATTTAGCGCTGCCAATCAGCAAGGTCCCTTTTTCATAACCTAACGACTGCTTGACTTCGCCCGATACCAAATCGGTTGAGTCAAGAAACGTTAGATAATCAAAAGCGATCTCGTAATACGCCGGATCGCGTTTTTCATTACCCAGATCTTTTAATTTCTGCAGGAATTTGTCGTATTCCTCGTCCGCTTGTAAACCTGCGGGAAGCGCAACGACTGCAACCGCAACAAGAGTCAGAACCAAAAGTTTCCAGAATACGGACGTTGCCACTGCCAATCGATTGCTGCACCTATCCAAAGCAAACTGCATCCGTCTCATCTCTCCTAAACGTTGGCCAGATTCGTTGAAAACGATGGCCGATTCGTGTTGATTTTGCTCATTCTAACGCAACCCATTGGCATCCGGTGAGTTTGGTCTGCCATTGGGCAACCGCGATGGTTTTATTTCACTAAAATCCAGTTTTTGATCCTCGATTCTGCAATCGAAATCCATCGCAACCTTTCATTCGTCTGCTTCTGAGTCCTCATAGTGTAGCAATTAATTCTCTTTTTGATAACAATTCGCTATTCTAAAGATCAAGCTCGTCGCATCGAATGCTATATCTGGTTCGGTGATGCCCATGAAGTCTATCACGTCAACGATTGCTTGGTGCACCGATTCTAGACGGAATTAAACTTGTTGCGAAACATCACGACCGGCCCCAAGACATGAATTCCCAAAAATACAGCAACTCGAGAATGAAGTCTTCGCCGGTGATCGGTCCCACCGGTTTTTCTTCGCGCAAAGTTAAATTGAAGCTGTTCGGCTTGGTTTGTGGCGTGATGATTGTTCTGGTTTTGATGTTTGAAGCAAAAAAACCAGAAAACTGGAATTGGATGGGTTTTACTGATTATGAACCGACAGTCGATACCCGTTACCTAAGCAACCTTTATCCCCAACAGATCACCAGTCCTCCCAGTTCCGAACTGATGATCTCAGCGCCTCAAGATACCCCAAACAGCACCACGAAGAAAAAAAAACCTCCAACACCCGACGAAATGGAGCCGAGTCGCGAAACCGAATCCGATTTAGAAATTGCTGAAAAGGGGTTTTGGGACAAAATCTACGGTGGGCTGAATTATCGACAACGAATGCTACTGCTTGAAGGTCTCTATAGTTTGCGAAATCATCGCCAGCTTGCCGAGCAAAAATTGACCGAATGGCAGCGCATGATGGACGAATTCGAAGTTGCCAATAACGTTTACCAAGGTGACATTGTTCGCTATCTTGCCTCTCTTCCCGAGTCGGATCCTCAGCGGCAGAAGTTGAATGCGGTTTTATTCAGCATGCAAGCTCGCTGGTCTCGGTTTCGAAAGCTGTTGGCTAAAATTGGAGCCCCGGAATCGAATACGAGCAACACAAAGTCGGGCGATTTTCGCGAGGAGAGTGAAAACCCGGAGCCTGTTCTCAAGCAAACGTTGGCAGAACTTCAAAGGGTCGTTGACCGGACGGCCATCGGATTTGTCGAGGACAATTCTCTTCAGTCGTTCGCGTCCGATCAGCCAGCGATGTTTCGCTTGATCGACATCCTGCAGTCCACAGATATCAATTCAGGCCTTGCGGCAATTCCGATCCGATCGAAGAACCTACCTCCGGAAGAGGTTCTATTTACCCAACTTTATAAGGAAACCCAGCGGCTACGAGGTCAACCGGTGTTTTTCAAAGGGGACATCCGCGGTGCCTATGTTGCTAAGCCAGAGGAAAATTATCTCGGTGTAGACCAACTCTTTGTTTTTTGGATTTTAATCCATGGCGCTCAGAATCCAGTTGCAGTCTACGCACTGCGTCCACCACCTGACTTCGTTATTTCGTGGAGCGATTCCGCGGAAGAGTCGAGCGATTCCGCAGAAAAAAAGGACGGCAATCAACAGAATGACCTCCGAGAACCAGTAGAGGTGACCGGAATCCTGTTTCAAAAAATGGTCTATGCTGCCGGTGATGGGCAGCGAATCGCACCGGTCATTTTCGCTGAAACAGTAAACTGGAAGCCGGTCACCCCAGAGGTCAGCCAGAATCGCGAACTGCCGGGCCTTTCAATGCTGGTGGGTGGATTCCTGGGATTTGGAGCGATGTTGGCCGCAAGCACCTGGTTTCTGATTTCATTTAACAACCGAAAACACGAAAAGCGACTCTCCGACATCAAGTCAAAGTTTCACGACCCCAAAGGGGAATGATTCATTCCGGATCAGGAATTTTTTTGCACAACCTAATAATCCATCGGATGAATATGCAACGGGCTGCTCGAAATTTGATCCCCGGTAATCAATCTTGTCTGAATGTAAGACGGCGCCTCGCTCTGGTTTTAGCGGCCGGTTTCTTCATGGGGTTATTGCTGCCCACAACCCCCGCGCAAGGATGCCAGGATGAAAAACCGCTCTCCAACGATTCCAGTTTATCACCACAACTCGGTGGTGTTGGAGAATCGAATGAAAATCGATCCCTGGATGAAAATCGGGAGATTCAAAAAAACAATTCCCAATCTCAAGAACCAGCCCTGCAACCTGATGATTTACCCTGGGAAAGAAAACGTCAAAACAACATCCCTCGTCTCACGGATTTGACTGAAAGAGATTTGCTGGTAGACGTTTCCGAAGAAGAGGAACTGACTATCCAGGATTCGCAATCCATCATCTTCAATCAGCCGCTTTTTGCCAAACTACTATTTCGAATCTCACGTTTCGAGCGACAGCATTTTGCTTCTCTGGCTACCAACAATGAAAGCACAGAGTTGACTGATCTTGAGCTGCAGCCAGGTTTCCATCGGCTTTCAATTTTTTCTTTTGAGGGCACCGCTGAATACTGGGAACCCAGAACTCTGGCCCCAGAGATTGGCGAACTTTATGATCTCGGCCTTTATTATAAGGTAAGGATCCGCTCAAAATCGGGACAGAACCTGCTTGTTTATTGTCTAGAAATCCCGGATCGCTGGAAAAAGAAACAGCAAATCACCGAGGACGTTCGTGTCAATGGACTTTTTCTGAATCTGACGGAGTCCAACGGTAAAGACAACGACAAAGAAAAGAGGCTGAACTTTATCGCGGCTCGAATTCAGTGGATACCTCAATCCCCAACTGAACTGGTTACCGAAATCGGGCGTAAACTGCTGGGTTCGTCAGGTTATGATCTCGGACTTTTGGACACACTAAAAAACCAGAACAAGCGTCAACTTGAAAACACTGAAACCGAAGCATTCTACCAGATGCTGAAAACCGCCCAACACAATTCAACTCATGAAAAGCCTCCGGTTTGGGCCAACAAAATTCCCACTTTCGATTTGATCCAGCACTTGAAACAACCCGCACAACTTCATGGAACCCTGAGCAAAATCAATCTCGAAATTCGCAACATCACACGAATCCAGACAATGCAGGAAGACTTACGGAACCGCATCGGGATAAACCAGTACTTCCAATTGGATGGTTTCGTCAAATTTGACTCTTCTGTCACCTACAAAACAAACGATGACAAGCAAGCCGCCGTCTTCAAAGACAAGTACCCCATTTGTGTCTGTATCAACGAATTGCCCTCAGGCTGGAAAGTCGGTACCGATCAACGATACCAAGGGACGTTTCCGGTTTTCTTTTACAAGGTATGGGCTTACCCTTCAGGATTCCAAAGCCAATTTTCCAAAGAAGCACTTCAGCAAAGTCCGCTTTTGATTGCGATGCAACCGATTGAGCAACAAGTCGCCTCTAACACCATCAATTGGACAACCCTGTTTCTTTATGGCGCATTAGGTTTGGGTGTGATTTCAATTTGGACCTCTTACTACCTTTCGAAAGCCAAAAAGGATCGCTCGTCAATTCAATTCCGCTTACCTTCCAAGGTAGAGATAGAACCACCCACCCCAACTTCAGAATCGGAGAATGGCGTGTCTGGTATGCCTGTCATTCGCGAAGATGAAAATCTTCAGTAGTCTCATTCTCAGGTATTGTTTGGCCACGCATTCCTGTACCGGAAAAGACGTTGTCAATCTCACTTGAGATTTTGTTGCTCGCGGGAATGAACTAGAGAAGCCAACGCGTTCCAATGGACCCATTCTCTGGTCTGGCAATACGAAGTCGTCCACCTGGGATTGATGTCAACAACGACATCTCCCGAATTCCCCAGTAGTAGATCGACTCCCAAGTACCCAGAAAAGGGAGGCAATGAATCCAGCACTTGCTCCATTAAACACCGTGCCCGGCGATCAAGTGAATCCTCTAGCGGACCTTCACATCGGACATAATCATAGGTTTGGGGCGCAAAAACCTGTTGCACGCTGGGGTAGTATTTCCGGCGGTGGTTGATTGAATCGCAGATGACGCCAATACTCGCCGAAACCCCATCGGTCCGAGGCTGAAGGAGATAATCGCTGGATTTTTCCATCTCTTTTTTTAAAAATGGATTACTCCCACTGCAGTCAACGCGGCGCACTCCGATCGAACCCGCCCCCATCCGCGGCTTGACCACGCAATCATCTCCGAAATGCCGCCCTTCCCAATCCATCAATTTGAGGGTGGGGAGGGTGTGAATTTCGTGCCTGACCAGGTGCATGAATGTTTTCCATTTGTCAGCACAGATTTGTATGACCTCGCTCGAGGGCCCCAACAAAACAGCTCGACCTCGTTCGAAAATCCCTGAGTACCGCGTTAACGCCTGGTGAATTTCTGGTGCGATGAGCAATGAGTAATCACAGGCTTGAAGCTCCGAATCGAGGATTTGTCGGAGATGGTCTTTTCCAGAAATCCAAATCAGCGTGATTCGCTCGGCATGGGAATCTTCGAGTTTCAATTGGTCGAGAAAATCCCCCTCCTTCTCTGACATGCGGCTGTCAAGTGGTAGCCGCAGGCGAGAATCAGGAATTTCCAGCAATTCCTTGATCATGGCCTGCATCATCAGCCGCCCTTCGTGGAGCAAGGATCCGGCCGGAACGTCAATCTCCGGATCCTCGTAGCAACCGCCTCCACAAATAAACTCCCATAACAAAAAATGGCGCATAGGATTAATCAACTTCGGTGTAGGGCACCCTGTTTTTGGAAACGGACTTACTCTTGGTTTAGCTCGATTGGAACCAGTGAAATCAGCGTCTGCCCCGGCTTAGGATCCAGTTTCAGCGGATCTTCTACAATCGTCAACTTGGAGCCATTTTCAATAACAAATAACACATGGCATTTTTGTTGATGTTGGTCGATGAAATTGCAAAACTGAAACTCATCACTCAATCGCGTCGTTCGCAACTGCCAGCTTTGCTCAAAAAGTTGGTGAACTTTGTCATAATTCAACTCGGGACCAAACAAGGTCCGAGCCTTGATATTATCGCCCAGAGAACTCCTTTGGCCTCGCTGCAGGGCTACCAGCTGAAACACATTAGACCGGCCGAAAACCTCAGCGAATTCACGCGCTGCCAGCGCGTTAACCTCGTCGCTACGAGTCACAGCCGCCAGTCTGCCAATCCCTCCAAAATCATTTTCTTCAATAAACTGTTCCGACAAAACACTAATACACTCAGCGTCCAAACCCCTTAAACGGGCAGCGGAAATTTTGCGGTAATTATTGTCCACTAAAAGCACAGTGAATCCGGCATTCTTGATTGCCAACGCGACCTCACAGGTCCAGCGATCCGCACCTGCAAAAAGGATGCCTTGTGGGTCAGAATCATCCAGTCCCAATAGACGGGCCAAGGGAATGGCTCCTAAACCATAGGCTAGTACGGTACCGAAAATGATCAGGAAGGTGACCGGAACAATTCGCTCAGCGTCGGCGACCAAATCCGGGTAACTCACCGGATCCAGCAACGTTACAATTTTCAAGGCAAACACTGATGAAACGGCAGCGGCAACAATTCCACGAGGGGCCAAAAATGCGAGGAATGTCCGTTCTCGGGTCCCAATTTTACTCCCCAACGTGGACAGAAAAACTGAAACAGGTCGAACCACAACGATGATTGCGGCCAAGAATACCGGCCCCCTCCATCCCAATTGGAGAATAGCCGACAAGTCAATTCGCGATCCTAACACGATAAAAAGACAGGAAATCAAAAACACCCGAAGGTTTTCCTTGAAATGAAAAACATGATCAATCGAAATCTGTTTCTGGTTGGCAAGTACGATCCCCATCAGGGTCACCGTCACCAGTCCTGATTCCTCTTGCAGAAGATTGGATATCGCATAGACCGCCAACGCGCTGGCGAGAAAGAAAACGCCATGCAAAAAATCAGGCACAAGAAATCGTCTGACCATTTGAATCAGGATTTGCGCCGCAAGCCAACCCATTACTGCACCGACCGCAACCGTCATGCCAAGAGTCATTACCGACTGAAAGAGAGTCCGGGAGTGAATCAGGCCCACGAACAACTGTTCGTATAGCAAAACAGCCAGAATCGCTCCGACGGGATCAATCACGATACCTTCCCATTTGATAATCGATCCAATTCTCCCGCTCGGGCGAATATGACGAAGCAATGGGATCACCACTGTGGGCCCAGTCACGACGAGGATTCCTCCCAAAAGAGCCGCTACCCTTGGATGCATTTCCAATATCAGCCAAGCAGCCAAAAAGGTCAGACAGCCGGAGACCAAAACACCAACGGTAACCAGTTGCAACACAACCCGCCCTGATGATTCCAGCTCGCGGAGCCTCAAAGATAATCCACCCTCGAACATAATGATCGCCACTGACAAAGAAACCAATGGAAACAATATCATTTCCGCAATCCGCGGCGCCGGAGGAACATCGACATTAGAACGTTCCAGCGGACTTGAATTTGGTCCGCCCTCAGCTGTGATGGAAGAGGAGTGATCGGAATTCGCATGAAATGGCTCAGCCAAGATTTCATCAATGTTGTAAATCGTTCCCAAGCCGACACCAAAAATCAGCAATAGCAGAATCGATGGCCAACGGAATCTCCAAGCAATCCATTGCGCAGCGATGCCTAGCACAGGAACAGCGGTCAAATAATAAAACAGTGGGTCTTCCAAGTTCGCGTCTTTCAATAAGTTGTCACAGGTGCATCTTATCACGAAGATATCAGATCAGCACTTCGCCCACCTTGATAAGCCATCCAAGCCGATAGACATAGCCGAGTGTTCACCGCCGGCGGTGTGTTCTCATTGCCCTTCTCACTTTCGGCTGAACGGACTGGATTGGTGACCACGAATCGTTACAGTCATCTCCACCGGTTAATTCGATCTGATATTCAGTTTCGTTGCAGAATGAATTTTGCTCTTTTTTTGGCCGACATGATTTAAATCAACCGAAAAGGAGTAAGCGCAGATGTGTAAAGAGCTGACATGACGGGAATTGATTGAATTGTCAGTAAGCAAACAGTGCTGAGCGGCCAAAGCCTTTGACTAAACCGGCTGATCCATACAGCTAACCAGCAGACTCTAAGTCCCGGACAGAATGCCAACGTGCCGGACAGGATGCTAACAGGTAAACGACGATGATTCGCAGATACGTTCGAAATCTCATCATTTTGGCAACCATCACCTGCGGTGCATGGTTTTTTTGGCACAGAGCCGAAATCAATTCCGTAGACGATGCCTTGACACTACTGAAGAATGATAGTGATCGTCTGGTTTCTTCCATTATGTCGGTCTCTTTTTCCCAAGAATCGACCAACAACGATTACATTACCATCGCCTCTTTCGATTTGACGGATTTCGATGACCAAAAACTGAACGAGGAGAGAACAGCGGAAATTTTAGTCCGAATCCTGAAGAAGTTTGATCTGATTGCCATTCAAGGAATTCAGTCGGTCGATCACGACACCCTGCCCCGTTTAATGGATTACCTTCGCACAGTCTCCTCGGATTTCGATTATGTCATTGGTCCTCGCTCAAGCCATACGGCGATTTACCATCAATTCGCATTCATCTACAACACAAAAAAAATTGAACTGGAACGACAGGAGGTTTACACGATTCAGGATCCTGATGACGTGATCGCGCATGATCCTCTGGTCGGTTGGTTTCGCAGCAAAGGCCCGAAACCTGAAGATTCATTTACTTTCTCTCTGGTCAATATCCGCATCGACCCTACCAACCTGGAATCCGAATTGCGGGTCCTGCAGAAGATCAAGATGGCAGTCAAAAACGACGGACATCATGAAGACGACGTGATGCTGATCGGCACTTTTCATCAGAACTCAATGACTTTGCTGCAGCAAAAATGTTTGCCGGGAAGCGATTTCGTGATCACACAGGATCCGACTGACCTCATGGGAGAACGGCAAAACAGCAATATTTCTTTCCCTGTACAAGCCTCGTCAGAATTCACCGGTCGAGCCGGTGCATACGACTTTCTGACAGAGATGAACCTTTCGGTCTCGGAAGCCGAAAAGGTTTCCAAGCAACTGCCGATATGGGCAGAGTTCTTTTCCCGCGAAGGTGCCGCATCAGGCTACGTTGCCAGTATCTCGAGATAAATTTAAAGCGGTTTTGAGGAACTGTTGGAAATTTGCCCTGCATTGCATCTCCCCTCTGTTTTATTCTGGTAGACCGTCATTCGTTCCGCCTGACAAATGGTTTCCCTCTCCCCCATGTCAGGGAGCCCTGAGGCTGAAATCACTTTTTGGTTGGCAGAGGGAATTCGAATCGGTTAGATTACTTCAGTGGATTACACTGTAATCGGGGTTGTTGTCATGAGACAAATTCCTCGATGATCACCAAATTGCAATTCCCCAACTCATGATTCCCTGACTCGTGTCCTGAAACCGATTGGAATTTCCAATGCAATTGATGCTCTTTCTAACCGCCCTGATGTCGTCATTTTCAAATCAGTTTTCCGACGATGTGAAACATACGAAGGATTCCTATGAGACAATCAAAAAAAACATTGCGGCCAAGAAAGCAGTTCTGGTCGATGTGAGAGAAAAAAACGAGTGGGATGCCGGCCATCTGAAACAAGCGAAACATATTGCGTGGAGCAAAATCCGATTTGCATCCCCCAGAAAAAAAATGCAGGGACTGCCTGATGATGAATTAATCATCTACTGTCATTGCAAAGCTGGGGTGAGGGCGTTGAATGCAGCAAAGAAACTGCAAAAAATGGGTTATGAAGTTCGTCCCATTTTGGCAGGGTTCGATAAGTTGGTTGAGAACGGGTTCGAAGCGGTTGAACCCAAAGACAACAAAAAAAAATAATTCCATTAGGCAAAAACAATGAAACCCTTTGTGATGATTATCGCTGCGTGGTTTGGATTGGGAATAGGCGCAGATGGTAGCCGGCCCATTTCGCTGATGGCTCAGGAACTCGACCAAGCTACTTTTTTGGAATTGCATAACCAGCTGAACGCTTCGCCAGAGGCGCCCTGGCGAACGATTCCTTGGAAAATTTCGCTCTTGGAAGCCCAGCAAGAAGCGGCACAATCCGGCAAACCCATTTTTATTTGGGCAATGGATGGGCATCCGCTCGGCTGCACTTGAAACAACGGGGTGCTCGACCGTGAGTCGACATTTGCCGATCCCGACATTATCCAACTGCTCCAAAACGAGCTGGTACCTGTTGCTATTGATCAAGCGTATCAACGCCGTCAGAAAGATGCTGAGGGGGATTTTTATAGAAAGATTGCCGGCAAGGGTCCTCGGGGAGACGGCAGTAATGGCGGAACAACGCAGGGCTTGTATATCGCCGCACCGGACGGAACTTACCTCGGATATTCCAATCACCGTAGTCCGGAAAGAATCAAACAATTAATCCGAAAAGGACTCTCCGGAACAGCCTCTGGAAATACATCCCTGATTGAGCAAGGTAAAAAAGACCTCCGCTACTCGCCTATCCCACCCAAGGGTGGATTGACCGTCAGGGTCCAAGCGAAGGTCTTGGGTGGATATCCTGCGACGGAAGACCAATGGAAAAAGATATTTCAAACCTCGCTCTCGCGTGACAATCTTTGGCTGACAGCTTTGGAACATCAAGCAATTTTAAAAGGTACGATTCCGAACCGGGTTCAGCGTCGTATTGCCAGGTTTCATTTGGTGGACAACACTCGGGGTGAACCCCCGATGTGGAAAGAAGATGAAATTGAAAAGATTGAAATGGAAATAAAAAATGGGGTATTAACAGGTTTCGCACGCTTGAAAACGGGCAATGGCAGCCGAGGCTACGATTGCCAGTTTTATGGAGTTGTCGAATCCGAGGACGGTCAAATGACGCGATTTGACATCGTTGCCAAAGGAGATTTCTGGGGGAACGGCCCTTACACCAAGGGTGCTCCGAAAGGGAAATTTCCTCTGGGCATTTCTTTTAGGCTTGCTGACGGATCGGATGTTGCCGATGGGATTCCCCCGCAAGGCTCTCGAGGCTGGATACAGGGCTACCTGAGGTAGAGCGACGATGAGCAACCTGTCAAAATAAATCGAAACGGCGTTCTGCTGGAGGCAAAGCGTACGCTATTTTATTGGCCTCATTGCAACCCAATTCCGTGTGAATTCGCCGGATCCCTTTTTTTAATGGTCGATGGACGTTAAAAACAAGTCATGACCATTGTAAACGTCGGACAACTCCTATCTCGGTCTGCAGCGGCCAACCCGGATCAAATTGCTGTTGCTGCCGCAAGCAAACAGCGAACCGGCGGCAAAGACAGACAATACGATACAATCTCATTTGCTGAACTGGAATCACAAACCAGTCAAATCGCCGCCGGTCTTGTCGCCGCAGGAGCTCGCCCCGGAATGCGGCTCGCGCTTTTGGTCCCGCCCGGAATCGAATTTATCAAACTGGTCTTCGCGATGTTCAAATCCGGAGTCGTCACCGTGCTGATCGATCCCGGCATGGGACGCAAAAACATGATCCAGTGTTTGAGCGAGGTCAATCCGGAGGGATTTGTCGCGGTACCATTTGCTCAAGCTGCTCGATGTGTGCTGAGGGCGAAATTCGCAACTGCCAAGTTCAATATCACAGTCGGTCGACGTTGGTTCTGGGGTGGAAAAACCCTCCGACAAATCGAGGCGTTGGGGAAAAATGCCAGGCAGGAACATGGGGAGTTCCGGATCGAGAACTCCCCCGATGATCCCGCTGCCGTGATTTTCACCACCGGAAGCACCGGCCCTCCCAAAGGAGTTCTCTACCATCATCGAAATTTCGTCAAACAGGTTGCAGAGCTACGTGATTATTACAACATCGCACCCGGTGGAATTGACATATCGGGCTTCCCTCTTTTTGCTCTGTTTAATTCCGGTATGGGAGTCACTACAGTTGTTCCCAACATGGACTTCACCAAGCCCGCCGATGTCGATCCGGAAGAAATACTGACCGCCATTCGAGATTTTAAAGCCAATCAGTCATTCGGTTCGCCAGCGCTTTGGACGACGGTGGGCCGCTACTGCGAAAAACGGCAAATCCGTTTACCAACGATGCAACGAATCCTGACCGCCGGTGCACCTGTTCCTCCACACGTATTGCAACGGTTACAGTCCATTATTTCCGATGATGGAGAAATCCATACGCCCTATGGAGCTACCGAGGCTTTGCCAATCGCATCCATTAGCTCCAGAACCGTACTGGAAGAAACCGCCACCATGACCCAAATGGGTTGTGGAACCTGCGTTGGCCATCGTTTTCCTGGTATCGAGAGCCGAATCATTGAAATCACGGATTCGCCTGTTGAAAACATCGATGAGGCAGTCGAACTGCCCTCTGGAGAAATTGGCGAGTTGATTGTTCGAGGGGAAGTGGTTACCCCAGAGTACATTACTCGCGGGAATGCCAATGCACTCCATAAAATTGCTGATCATGATACGGTCTGGCACCGGATGGGGGATGTGGGATATCTTGATAAGAAGGAGCGTTTCTGGTTTTGCGGACGCAAAGGGCACAGGGTCATTACCTCTGCCGGTGTCCTATTTACCGTCCCTTGCGAGGCCATCTTTAATTGTCACTCATCGGTATACCGTTCAGCCCTTGTGGGTATACCTTCGACAGACGCCAATTCTCCCGGTGATCTACAAACTCCCGTCATCGTGATTGAATTCTGGCCAGAGTCAAAACCATCCAGTAAAGACCAAGAAAACAAGATTCGCAGCGAATTAAAGGATTTGGCTATGGCAAACCCTTTGACTGAGTCCATTCAAATTTTTCTTTATATTGATAAAATGCCGGTAGATATTCGGCACAACTCGAAAATATTCAGGGAAAAACTTGCCGTTTGGGCTGCTTCCAAGGCGGGCTTCTTTTTTTCGACCTAGAAAAGCTAAAATCGTCTGATCCAATGGCTAGATGAGTAAATGAAATCGCGAATCTCCAAGAACGTATCCATTGTTTATCCTGCTAGCCAGAAAAGCTCACTACGCAACTTCGATGATCTCATTGCCGGTAAGTCTTTGAGAATTCAATCATTCCTCATTTAAATCTGATATCGTTCTATTCATGTCTACACTCGAGCAAACCGACTGTCCTGAATGTGCCCAGATCATCCATTATCAACCCCAGCGTTGGAAGACCGAGGTCGTCTGTTCAAATTGCCAAGCGACCTTCACCGTAGAGGCTGCCCAGCCGCCAGCTTTGCCCACTGACGAAAACATCCCGATACCTTCGCATCTACAGGGGCAGACCGATGTAGAGGAATCACCTTCCTCCGAAACGGTACCCAGCTCAAGCCCGGAACCACGGCGATATAGTCGTTCCAAATTTGCCAGTGTTCTCAATAGCGGATTAATTGTAATTGTCCTGCTGCTATTGCTTGGGGGAGGAATTGTCGCGCTGATCATGTGGGACACCAACACAGAAAAGAAAAACAAAGAGCAGCGACAGGCCAATGGGAATTCCGAAGAAATCACGTACGTCTTGGCGGGAAAAAAGCGGGTCAAGCTCGCCGGTTTCGAGATCGGAGTCAAATTTGTTGAATACGGGCCCATTCGGGTGAAGGACCAACAGGCCGTGGTCCATGAATCAAGCGGATCTCTACTCCAAATCTACCTCGAGATGCGTTCTAGACGTAACAACCCAATGACCTACGTCAGCTGGTATGGGAATTCATTTGACCGGGAGGGAGTCCAGCAGGTAGCAACACTGACTGATGAAAATGGCAATCCTTGCGAAATGCCCGTATTTGATGACGTCACGGGTGTTTTCGGCCACACCGCTGAGGCCATCTTGGAACGCAATGGACGTCTCGAAGACTGCCTGATTTTCGAATTACCCGCGGGAGTGAAAATCACCGATTTTAAAGAGCTCCGCCTGACACTTCCAATGGAAAACATCGGGAATTCTGGCAACATCTACTTCAAGATTCTGGAGGAAGACATTCGATTGGTTGGCGGGGATCCCCAGTAGCTACCACCGACTCTCAGGTGGCTGACGCCTCTGGAACTTCTTTCACCTTCATCCATCGCCGCCACTTTTCTTGGCGGCAACTGCGGCTGGGCGTATTTTGCTCCAGACATCAATGGCAATCAAAACAGGATGATTGCACCTCACCTAATCCAAAATCTTGCCTTCACCAAAACTTGACCTGAGCGGTTAGGTCCTTTGAAAACCGATTCACCACTCATGAAAAAACCCAACCGATCAAGGTTAGGTTTTCAAACATTTCTCAGGATGCATTGGAAAGGACCGATTGTGTTGAAAAACTAAGCCTGACCTCTTGGCCTTACTTGACGACGGTTCCACTAAATTGGATTCGCTTGGCTGGGCCGCCTTTGTCTGTGACCACTTCTACGGTTGCTTTGATGGGACCCGCCTGATCACCCGCTTTGAAGACAATCGGCAGAATATGCAGCTTTTTAGTTGCCCCATCGATCTTCGCGGAAAAACGATCTTCCGAAGACTTCACCTGCAGAATCTGGAAGGGCTCTGACCCTTTGACAATGATTCTTTTGCTAATGGACTCGCCGACCTTGACGTCCGCCAAATCAACCAAGCCAGGGCTGATAGAAATTGCGGCCGCAACTTTTCCAGAAATGGAAATCGGGAATTCGTTCATCCGTTTGTCGTTGGTCTTTAGCATTAACTGGTAACGGTTGAGATAGCCAGGTTTGGCACTTGCTTTCAAAGTAGCTAAAAGCTCGTACCCGACCAACGAATCACCTCGGTGCGTTTCGGTTAACAATACCTCGATGTCAGGGGAAGACGAAGCGACACTGGTTATCTTCCAATCGTCGTTGCCGGCATACTCGATCGCAACTTTTTGCGATCCTCCAACGCCCTCTTTCACATTTTTAAAGTCAATCGCTGGCGGATTGACTACGATATCGCGTCGCACATATCCCTTTACTTCAAGCTGGACCTCCGTAAAGTAAGGCCGGGAAAACGATACGGTAACCGTTGCCCGCCTCGCGCCAAGAAAAGATCTGGTGTTAAACTTGCAGCGAATTCCGCCGGTTTCGCCAGGTGCAACCACTCGTTTTTCAATCGATGGAGTCGTGCAATTACAACTGGTCCTGACGGCCGATACCTCGATGTTATTTTTCGTGGTGTTCTTAAACTGGAACACGTAGTCGATTTGGGCAGCTCGGGCGATCGTACCAAAATCGTGGCTCTTTTCTTCAAAAAGATTTTTGGTAAATGACGACCGCTGTGCGTGGGCGGCCGTTGAAAAGCAACCGACGGTGAACATCAATGTGATCAGGAATTTTGTCATGGCTTCACTCACCTAAATATTTTGAATCAAGTGTTTTCAGCGATAGATTTGATAACGAATAATCTATCACAATTTGACGCATATATGAAAATTGGGATTACAAAGTCAATTCAAGCCAGGTCTCGGACTTTTATGAATCGGGGCATGTGTTGGATTCGACTTGCCAGACGGCGATAAAATCAGTCCGCGAAATGAAATCCAAGAGCGCTAAGGATTTCCTCCATTTCCCTACTGAAATTGACGAAACAATTTCCTCGGCCATGCTTTTCAAAATGGCCATTTCTTACAAGACTACTTGAGAAAAAACTCTGTCCATGTCCTTAAAGGGAGTATACAAACCAGCTAAATTGGAGGCCCCTTTTTTTGAAAAAACGACCCCATTTCAGCCAAAGCGGTAAGTAAAACCCTAAAAAACCGGAGTTCGGGATCAGTTTCACATTCAGATTACCCGACCCGAAAAATTGGACTATTTTTCCATAATAAAACTGGGAACGGGCCACCGCGTCAAAGAGGATTCCGTTCAGGAAAAAGCTGAAACCCCTGGCATGAACCGTGGGTTGAAGATTTGGTGATGCAGAACGAATCACCCATTCATGACTCTTGATTCGAAGAACGTACTTTCGCTGTTTCGCTGCCCTCCTTGACGACCGAATAACATAGCTGTTCCAGTTCGATGGCCAAATCGACGCCAACCGCACTGACTCCTTCACCTCCGGCCAACGTCACTGGGGCAAAATTCAAAATGCCCTTAATTCCTGCACGCGAGACTTTTTCAGCTACTTCATTGGCGGCCACCGCCGGAACAGCAAGGATCGCCAACTTGATTTGAAACTCACTTGCAATTTTAGCGAGATCATCAATCGGAAATACGGGAATCCCCTCGAATGTTGAATCGGTTTTGGAAACGTCTACATCAAAAGCGGCAGCTATCTTGAAGCCCTTTTGATGAAACCCACGATACCCCAATAACGCTCTGCCAAGGTTGCCACACCCGATCAAAGCGACCGACCATTGACGATCGGTCCCCATGATTTTTTTTATTTCACCAACAAGTTCGGCGCATTTATAGCCAATACCCGGATAACCGAATTGTCCAAAGTATGCCAAGTCTTTTCGAACCTGAGCATCCGTGAAACCCAAAACCTTTCCTAGCTGAATGGAGCTAACCGTCTCGGATCCCTGACGGAGGAAGATCTGCAATTCACGCAGGTACAGGCTTAATCTTCCAACAACCGCTTTAGGAACCGAAGCCAGAGACCGCACCGAATCCGGTGGTGAATCATCGAGTTGTTCATCGCTGGAGGACATCAAATTAATCAAGAAATCCGAATTGCCTTGTAGAAGACGCATAGGAAAGCAAATGACAACTCGTCAACTGCTTCCGCTTCCACGCGCCACCGGGTAACAGGTTAAGCACCGACCTCTTTTATTTCAATACCTGTCCAACATGTCCGAACGCTTACCGCCATCGTTGGTCCTAAAGCTATTCAAGCCGTTGAAACTCAAAAAAGGCGAAAACAAAGTGGACCGTCAGCACAAAAATCGTGGAATACAGTGTCGTCTGAGTCACCGACCGACTGACATCATTGGAGGAAAGCTTTGGCTGAACACCCACACCATAAGCGATAATCCCAACCCCCAAACCACAAATGAGTACCTTCATGAGCACCCATCCTGTCCCCGCATAATAGAAAGCACCTTCTATTGCCAGATTCCGATGGAAGAACTGATGCCAAAAATCAGCGCTTTCATTGCCCTCAAGACTCAGGAAAACGATCAGACTAATCGCCCGTGCGGTTTGGAAAGCTATGTAAATTAACAGCGGTGTACCGACAAGAAAAGAAAAGAGGATGTTGGTTAAGAGATATTTTTCCGGCGTTGCATTCAACGATCGCATCGCATCAAGCTGGCGACCATACTCTTTCGAACCGATATCGGCGGTCACGGCGCTTCCGCATCGGGCTGCGATTAACACTGTACCGATTACTGGAATGATGATGCGATAAAGCCCAAACCCTACTGCGGCCAAAATATCTTCAATGATCAGCGGCCTGCTAAATTGCGGAAAAGGCAAATACTCAAACGTAAAATAAGTCGTCACAAATCCCAGGATCAATCCCGCCACCATCAAGTAGATGATGGCCGTTACTCCGGTAATCAGGTTCAAAAAATGAAAAAGGAATTTCAAACCCCAAATCGGACTCCGCCAAAGAGGAAGCAAACGGTAGGGCAACAAAAGGACTTCCTCAAGACATCGGGTGGTGCCGATTGCGAACTTTTTTCCGAACTCCCCTGCTGCACCCAATAGACCTTTTTTCTTTTTTGCAACCTCATCCTCCAGGTGAGATGAAGTCGCCGAGAGTTTCTCTAGCCTCGTTGGTAGATTTTTCCAATCCTCGCTGGAAACCAGTTCCAGTTTCTTTGTCGTCGGATCAAGAAAATAGATCTCATCCGCTATCGGAACAAGTGACTCATAATCATGGGTGACGATGATCGCGGTTGTTCCATGGTTCTCTGTCGTCTCTCGGATCAAGCCCGCTACTTTTCTGGCCGTTCCGATATCGAGTCCCGCCGTTGGCTCATCAAAAAATATGGTTGACTTCCCATATGCCAATGCTCTAGCGATTGCCAATCTCTGTCGCTGGCCGCCACTGAGTCGAGACGTCGGAACCGTTGTTGGAACATCCAATTCCTCCAGCAGTTTGGAGGATCGAGGAAGAGGTTTTGAGTTTTCGCTGCTGGCGCCTTTTTCGCTACGATGGGAGACAGCGAACTGAACATTTGCCGTTGGCGAAAACTCATCGAGTAACGCGAAGGTCTGAAAAACAACGGCCGATCTGCCCGCTCGGGTCTGACTTCCTTCAATGTTGACGACACCTTCAAATTGAATTCCATCGGCATCAGGCAGTTGGATTCCGGCGAGAATCTTCAGCAGAAGCGACTTTCCCACACCACTTGGGCCAACAATCAGAGAGATCTTACCCTTTTCAAACCGGGCCGACGTATCATCCAGC
>Ga0214480_100295_pt1 | contig 25011 bp, 19 predicted proteins | sample M1_20Mar14CPVII9_3_FD_165042 | JGI IMG/M metagenome (GOLD analysis project Ga0214480, IMG submission 165042) | Marine eukaryotic communities from Monterey Bay, California, United States - M1_20Mar14CPVII9sort6BwellE17 | ecosystem: Environmental > Aquatic > Marine > Unclassified | place: USA... | reverse complement strand
AGAAAGACTTTACCAACACTTCCTGCAAATCCATAATGATCATTGTCGCTGTCTCCTTCACCACGAGCCCCTCCATCAACATTGATAGTCATACTGTCATCATAATTGACAATTGATGCCTCATGTTGGTAAACTCCGCCGCCACCTCCACCCCCACCATATTCTGTGTAAGTAGAGTGAGGAGTGTCATTAATAAGATTGGATTAGAATGAGAGATTCAAACAAGCATGGCTAAACAAACACGGCAAAATAGTCTCGTACCATTACCCATTGCTTGACCTCCTTCGCCACCCTTGGCTTCAATCTTGGCACTTGATCCAGCAGTGAGTGTACATGCCGAAAAACTGATAGATCCACCCGAGCCTCCTCCACCACCACCCAATGAACTGGAATGAATGTGAATCAAAGACAATAGTTAGTGTGAGAGAGAGGTTTACATTGTAAAGCAATTAACCAAAACAAATCCAATTACTTACGCTGTTCCACTAATTCCATTGGCTTTAATACTACCATTAAGCGCAATCTCTTCGGAGTAAAAGATTATGGCTGCTCCTCCAGCTCCTCCAGCCCCACCTTTAGTTTTAGACAATCCAGCACCACCACCTCCACCACTACCAGGACGAAGAAGTGTCAAAGGTAGAGTATCATCGTACACATCACCCGAGTTTCCTCCTTCATTGCAGCAATCTTCTCCTCCTCGACCACCTTCACCAGCTACATGCCAAGAAGACGATTCAATAACAAGTGAGTGATAAGTTTAGCGCGTTAACAGAAGGCGTACAAGAACAGTCACTTACCATGTGAGCCACCGCCACCTCCTGAAAGATGACCAGTTGCAGACTTTCCTCCTGTTCCATGACCATTTGTATCAGACGGACTCTCTCCAGGCAAGGCCCATGCTCCACTACAACATGTTGTAGATGCAACAGCACCACTATATCCACCACCGTTACCATTTAATGTCCCATCAATTTGAGTACGTTTGGACTTAACAATGAGCGTACCAAGGACATTAACAGTTTGACCAGGGGCAATGATAAAGTTATTAATATCCTCAAAAGTGGTAGTAACATCACGAGCTGTACCCAAAGTTATAGAATCAAAGAATCGTGAATCATTTGTGTTGCCATTGAGAGACAAATTACCATTTTCATCAATGATCAAGTCACCGGCGGAACCATCCGAATATCCTTCAGTGATTGTACAGCTAGTTGACGTAGTTGCATCGGTATTGCTTGTCTATGGATATGAAAGAAAAAAAGAGTGAGTTGGGCAGTCGACTAACATTGATGACATGTGTTTGTTTTACAGATTGATATTGACTCACCTGAGTAGTCTGAGAAGTTGGATCAGCAGGGAGCAAGATATGTTTAGTCCGCAGGGAAATCAAAAGTATCCAAGATAAAAGACCAGGAAGTTACTTTTATTGGTACTAAACAAGAAATACAAGACATTAGTTCTATTCTCACCTTGCTTGGTGATAATGTTGGACCTGTGGTAGGATCTGAGGTGGGGCTTGTGGTAGGATTCTAAGATAGCAAAACAATAATGAGAAGATAGTCAGAATACAAGATGAGCAAACATCAACTTCTTACCTTGCTTGGTGATGTAGTTGGACTTGTAGTTGGAATCTAATGAGAATAACAATGCCATAAGATCATACATGTATGTTAGGCCAAAAAGAAGTTATCAAAAGAAAGACAGCACAAGATGAAGAAGAGAAGTTATTCTAAACTATTACTTACCAGAGTAGTCCGAGGAGTTGAATCCTAATCAGAGAATGAGAAAGAGAAATGAGTTGAGGATCGTTAACAAGTAAAGACATGAATCAATACAAAGAACAACATACGCACCGAGCTTGTAGTCTGTGCCATACATATACACCGATAAAAAGGATTAGAGAATGAAAGCAAGATACAGTTTAGTAAGCAATAAGAGATGACACAAGAAGATGGCCAAGTGAAATAATGCTTTGCGATTCTTACCGGGGGCAACTCATAAACACGCACATGACCAGAGTCATTGCCACTTTCATCATTGTATTGAGCTCCAACAACCAACCTGGTTCCGTCGGCTGAAAGAGAGAGGGAGTATCCTGATTTGTCTCCACTGTTTTCTCCATTGATGTCTTGGCCTACTTGGGTCCATATTGATTCAATTAGATCATACACACGCACATGGCCAGCATTTGAGAGACTGCTACTTGGGTCATTGTCTTGAGCTCCAACAGCCACTCTGACATAGAGACAGACCATCCTGACCTATCACCACTATTTTCTCCATTGATATCATCTCCCAGTTGTGCCCAGCTTGACTCGCCATACTCATACACACGAACATGGCCAGAATCGGAACCATTTCCATCATAATATACTGCTCCAATTGCTACTCTCGTGGGACCGTCTGCTGACATAGAGACAGACCATCCTGACCTATCACCACTGTTTTCACCATCAATGTCTTGGCCTAGCTGTCTCCAGCTTGTTCCACTAATGTCATACACACGCACATGCCCAGAGTCGATACCATTCCCATCGTTTCCTGTAGATCCGATTGCTAGCTTAGATCCATCAGAAGATAAAGATACGGAATACCCTGATAAATCATTCATGTTTTTACCATCAATATCTTGACCTATTTGATTCCAGCTTGACTCGTCATACTCATACACACGTACATGTCCAGAGTTGGACCCATTTCCATCATTCTCTTTCGATCCAATTGCTACTCTCGTCCCATTTGATGACATAGAGATAGACCAACCTGACTGGTCATAGCTAAATTCGCCATCAATGTCTTGACCTAGCTGCTCCCAGTTATCTGATGAATTATCGCCATACTCATACACACGAACATGGCCAGAGTTAAACCCATTTCCATCATTTGCTATTGCTCCGACAGCCAGCCTAGATCCGTCAGAAGATAGAGATACGGAATTTCCTGACCTATCACCACTGTTTTCACCATCAATGTCTTGACCTAGCTGTCTCCAGCTTGTTCCGCTAATGTCATACACACGCACATGCCCAGAGTCGATACCATCCCCATCATTTCCTGTAGATCCGATTGCTACTATTGTCCCATTTGCCGATAGAGAGACAGAACTACCCGACAAGTCAAAAGCACTCTCACCACCCATAGCACTTGTGGTCGGGATTGGCTAGAGGGAAGTAGATGTGTTTAGTCCACAAAGAAATCCAAAGTTCCAAGAATAGAGAAGAAGATTTGGCAGTCAAACAAGAGATACTCACCTCCATATTCTTAAGATAAAAGTGGGCCGGGTCGCTTGGATTCTGAACAGTGAGGCTATAGTCGTCACAGGAGGTGGATCTTATACACTTAGTGTACCAACTACTATCGCTTGGATCGTCAGTTTTACCATACTCAAATGAGACGCAGGTAGAATCATTAGTGCAGCTGTCGGCACATTCCTGGACACTTCCTCCAGTAGTAGCACCTAGTTCGTTTCGGCCTGAGCAGCCTCCAGTGCTGAAGTATGTGTACCCAGCAATCTGTTATAGTTAGGGGTTAATGAGAAAGAGAAATGAGTTGTGGGGTGAGATAACAAAAGAATATATGAACCATACAAAGAACGATTATACGTACTGAGCTCGTAGTCTGTGCCATACATACAGCGATAATGACAATGAGAAGATGAAGATGATGCGGAGGATGAGAAGATGAAGAAGGAGAAGAGGTGACATACACACAGATTACTCACCGGGCAATTATCTGAACAGGTTTCGACAAAGTCGTTATCAGTTTCCATACGACGGCCAGTTGATTGAATGGAGGCACGATGTGCCATGTATATCTCACGGTGCAGTCCAATGTCAGTCATGCCAGTGATACCAGCACGAATGCTTTGATGACGATGATACCCCTTTGTCTTGCCTACAACTCGAACACGAGCAGAAGGATTGGCCATGGGAGGATCTTCGGCAGTAACAGTCTTGGGGTCTTCTGGCTGAGGAGATACGACACCAGCTCCGCCATCTTGAGGAGGTACATTTGTGAAACGATCACGAAGATTTCTTGCTCTGGCTCTGGCTCTGCCAAAGAGACCCTTGGAACGAGTAGCAGACTTGATCTTTTTGTCTTCTTGGGCCTTGTCAAGAGCATCTTGAAGAGCAGGCTCAACATCCAACTTGTAATCAACATCCTTCTTCTCGACTTCCTTGGTATCAACTTCCTCTGTTGAGAGTTCTTCGTCTTGAACAGTGTCTTGTACGACTTCTTCTGGAGGAAGAGAAGGAGGAGACTTGGATAATAAGACGCTGCACCTGTTCGAATTGAACAAGACCTTGACTTTACCATCATGGAAGGCAAGGTGGTCATACTTGTCATGAAAATCTCCATCTGACACGGTGAAGGAGTCACTCGTTAATCCAGTATCAGGATCTTCGTAGTTGAGACGAACAGAAGCCCCATTCTCAACGCCAGCTGTCATCATTGCCACCTCTCCAGTTTCCATACATTCTATGACCTCACCAGTAATTGGGTCAACGATGCTTATGGCAGTAAACTTGTCTCCGTGTGAGTGGACACTGGACGATGTGGTTATCACGATTTATGAAGTGAAAGAGAGATGATGAAAACTTGCATTAGTACATACGACTTGCAAAGGCAGTTAAACAAAGGCAAATGTAGGTCAAAAGAAAGTAGTCAAATCATCAAGACTAACATATTGAGCACAAACATTCACGTGATAAAACAATACTAACGCGGACTTTCCTGAGATCAATTCCAGAAACATCTTGTAAATGGCCATAACCAACCTCATCCAAAGGACTAACTTCCAAGACCTTGGTCCTCTTGACCTCTTCTCGTGTTTCCGAACCATCTCTGACATTTGACTGATTAAAGAAGAAAAACTGAACAATCATGGCTGCAACGATAAACACCGATATTACGATGGCACCGACGGATGTCCGCTTCCACTGTCTCGTCTTCTCGGTTTGCTTGGCATTTGCTTGTTTCAGGGCCAAGTTCTTTCCGCCCATGGTATAGGCATCTCTTAGGAGTCTGTTCATCTCTATCTCGTCCAACACCCCATCCCTGTTCTCGTCATACATAGCAAAGGCCTTTTTTGCAAATTTCTGATACTCCTCTTCATCAATTTGATCAATGTAATACTGACTTGTCAATTTGTCTTCATCGATATCATCACGCATGAGATGGCGAGACAACATCTTGGTTAATCTGTTTCTCTTCTTCTCTTGTTTTGGATCAGGTGGTGCAGGAGGAGGAGGTAACGAAAAAGATGGATCCTCCTCATCATGGTACTCTGAAGTACTCATGATATGCGATGATTGTATCTCTGTTTTTGTTTGGGAGATGAAGGGAGGAAAGTTGGATTGAGGTTTAGTAATGTGTTCACAAAGAACAAAGATACAAGATGTATGAAACTCAAACGAACAAAGAGAGTGCATACCTTGGGAGTTGTTATTAACTACCTGAGCTGTTGTAAGGGAATGGAAAAGAGGGCAAAAGATGGTGAGAAAGGAATGTAATGACAACCCATAGAAGCATGCAAGGGAACAGCTCAAGTCTAGAAAACACGACACATCAACAACACAGTGGTCAATCAAACAACACCAATCTCAAAGACCCAATAACAGAAAATATCAATCAAAAGTTCAAAACATAGATGCCAAAGTTCAAATGATGGATGCCTAAAGTTGTCTTGGGGGTGTTGAAAGGCTTGTCTTGGGACTTGGGGGCAACATAAGGAGGCGAGGCACGAGGAGGCAGAGAATGGACGAATCCACTTTAGTGATCGTCCAATCATCACCAAATCTGATCACCTCGTCTGATCAATTGTGGAAGAGCTTAGACCAAGTCGAGACTCTAAGAAAGTTGCCTGATTGTATAAAAAACGAGTCAAAGAGATGTATGAGTGTACTTTTTCAAAAGATACACAAGATGTGCACAAAAAGTATGAGAACAACGATACTCACTTTTACCAAACGAGCAAGTTACTATTCCCAAACTTTAGGGATCTCAGGCAGAGTAGAATTAGATGTCGTATATTGTCATCTATGCCGTGGGGGCTGCCATTTATATGTCCTACTTCGTTAGAGTTGGAGAGTTTTCGACTGGGACTAGTTGCTCCTCGTGTATCATCGAAAAAGAAAGCCTGATGTGTATTAGAAGAAGGTGTCAAGGTGTTAGTAAGTGTATTTTAGACATGAGTTGTTGATTGTTGATATCAGCATGAACTATATGAAAAAAAAGAAAACTCACCTACAATCTGCGCCTTGACAGTGTTTCCCATCTCACGGAGGTACTACTGCTCTGATTCTTCTCTACAATTCTTGATAAAGGTGGAGATATAGTACTGTCATCAATCCATACTAAGCAGCCTCCATGATCCACTCTTATCTAGCACCATGGATATATGTACAGAGCCTGCCTCAAGGCTAGGGGAATGGAAAGTTCACATTCTCTTTCATGAAGGGAGACGTGATCCAGCAGACTTGCCCAAAAATAACTCCTCAAGGCAACACTTGAGAAGATAGGAAGGCATGGTACTCCTCACTATTGGGTTCTGCCAAAGTACTACGATGATCAGGTAGTGGGGAGTTGAACTCTCACGAGGTATCACGAGGTAGCAAGGAAACTATATGGACCTCTCCTTAGCTGACTTGAGATGGAGCCTCGGGGGAGGAAGTACACTTTGTCCTCAACAGACTGGCCAAATCGTTCTCACGTTGGTAATCTTGAGCGTATTGACAGACGTGTCTCGGATCTGGACAAGGCGTGGGTTAATACCGGTCCAAGATCTGGACAAGGCATGGGGCACGAGCTAGATTCTCCAATGCCTTGTCCCCCATACCTAGAAGTAGGGTGATGAGTGGAGGTGAAATTAGTATCCCCTCCCTATCCTGCATTGGATGATGTTCTCCGCCATGATCCTCTTCCAACTTGGGGGAATGGGGGTGTTTCAATCTCAATCCCTCTATTCTCAACTCGTCCATGCTCTACTTGACTAGCACCTAGAACAACCACTCCCTTGGGATGGATTTACTTTGGGTGTCCTAGGATTCTTGAGGCAGGAGGGGATGTCTGTCACCACCAAATGTTGCGCATCTTGTTGGTTAAGGCAGTCCCTCAAGTATTAGAAGGATGACAATACCGTGATATAAACCGGGCAGTGGGAAGTTGATCTCTTCGGGAGGGATGAATATTGATGCGGCCTGATAATGTTGAGAGGATACGGAAACAAACATTAAAGTTATGAGATTTAATTTAGAACATAAGATGTGCACAAACATATCACGGCATAGAGCATAAAGACAATCAAGATAGACAGATACTCACCTAATTAACTTGGCATCTCCAAAAGGATGTATCCTTCTACTGGATGACAATCCCCTTCCTCACCCTCCCGCCCTCCCTTTCTCCTCTGCTACTAACGACGAGTAACTATCTTCTCCCCAAAGTACTACGAGTTGAATAGGCAGTGGGACGCTGATATCTCTCAGTGAGCATGGAAAGAAACTGACAAGACTTCTCCTCGGCTTGTGACTGAAATGGAGCCTCGGGGGAGTTGACGTCAGCCTGTAGAAGATCTTGCTGAGGCGTGGGTTAATACCGGTCTTAGATCTAGACAAGGCGTCAGGGTGATGAGTGGAGGTGGAATCCCCTCCCTGTGCCGAGTGATGATCTCCGCAAGGTCTTCTTCCAACTTGGTGGGGAATGGGGGGTATTTCAATTCATGTCTGCTCAATCCCTCGGTTCTCATCTCGAATCATTATGCTCTACTTGACGAGGGAGCACCGTAAGGAATTCTTGGTGACGGATCTTGTTGGTTAAGGAAGTCTCTTAAGTGTCCGAAGGATGACATTACCATGATAGGGAGGATGAATATTGATGCGGCCTGATAATGTTTAAAGTGGTTTAAAGGGTACGGAAACAAACACAAAAGTTAATGAGATGCAATTTAGAACACAAGATATGCACAAACAAATCACGGCACAGAGCACAAAGACAAACAAGATATATAGATACTCACCATAATTAACTTGGCCTCTCCAAATGGATGTATCCTCTACTGGGGCTGACCTTGACAATCCCCTCCCTCACCCTCCCGCCCTCCCTTCGTTCTCCTCTGCTACTAACGACGAGTAACTATATTCTCCCTATTCCCCACCCCACATATCATATCCGCCGTACCACCCCAAAAATCCAATACCCCCAGCCCCCAAACAACACCCACCCCAATAATAATAAATCATATTATTCGTGTAACTTTTAAACTGATGAGGGTTGTGCCCCTGCCAAGGTCCATATAATTATTAAAGGGTGGATGGGGAGGGAAAATATGTTCCTTAACCTTGTTCTGTTGGGATTCTAATCCAATTAATAAATTGTTGTTGTGGCGTAGGTTTTTGTTAATAGTTATTGTTTGAGGGTGGACTTAAATCTTCGCCTCCTCGGATGATACACGCTCTGAACGAACGGAGGGAGTGGATGGATGGATGAAGTTTATCCTGCCGCTAATCTTGATGCTTGAGCCTTGAGTACGTGTCGATAGTATACGGAGGTAATGCCTCGATGCCCGAGGGTGTCCGCTATCCCCACAATCCCACATTAATACAAAACAAAACAACAACAAAATCAATACCCTCTCAATCTAAAACAAAAACAAAATATACTCACCTCTTTATCTATATCTATTATCTCTTCTTATTGTTGCTGTTGGTATATGTGTTGTTCTGTGTTTAATCCGAGGAGAGAGAGGAGAGAGGGGTGGACATAATGTTAGTGGTTGTTCGAATGATAATATGAATTGCCCCCGCCTCCTCCGAGAAGAGCCCTGCCTATTCCACTCCACAAACTATCCCTACTGCTCATGCCGCAGTTTAATCCTCTGTGTAGTATGCAGTATGAAGTATACATCGTGTAGGTACACCCCTGTATATATCACAGATGACATGATGCAATTGCAATACAGTACCAGCCCATCTATTTATAAGACACCCTAACAAACTCCTATTCCGATGCCCGCAGCTTGGTATCCAACTATTAACTTAACCACAGAGACACAGACACGGTGCCACCAACCACTGACACATAGACAACAATACACCATGATCAACTTACCTTGAAACACACTTGATGAATTCTTTCTTACTTCCTGATGTATTGCAATGACTGCAATAATGATTATACTAGCAGCTAAGCTCTGCTTGAGGTGCTACTAAACGCTGTCCCTTCCTAATAAGGGACTATCTCGACTTTGGTTATTTGTGATTTGACTTTAATTCGATGTATTCCTTAATAAAGTGATAGTAGTGATCGAGTGAATTTCAATTGTTGTATTGCCGGAGGCCGGAGGCCGGAGGCCACTCAAAAATCTTTTCTGAATAAGATGTGACTGCGACCATAACAACGACTCCAAGTTCAACTTTACTTATCATTTTTCTCACAAATATTTCTTACCCCAATTGGTTAGCAGCTCATTATCCTTATTCTGTAATTAACCTTGCACTATGTAACTCCGGCAGCAAAAGCAGCCTTATCTGCTGTCATTATCAGAGAATACAACACCTGTTTTAACAGAGAATATTGATTCCATACAGGTGGGTGGTTCTCTGCTCTATCGTACTCTGTACTCGTCATTACGAACGAGTTCGTTTATGGCAAAATTGAAGGGTCGGTAGTGGTTTGACCATTTGAACTTCTATATATTGATTGTATTATATTTATATATGATATGTACTGTATGATATAATAATGCACCACTTCTGTACTACCCGTTTTAATAATCCAACTACGAATCTATCTATTATATGTCCCCCAACTCCCTGATGATAAACAATCTATTCCTCTCCCTCCATCTTTATTAAAGTCCATCTTTATTAAAGGTGGAGCAAATCAATTGTGTTGGTTATGGAGTAGTATTATGATTCATATATAGATTTGTAATCATTCTTAGATCAGTCTGATTAGTGATAACAGTGGAGGAAGAAAAGAATTAATGTCCAGAGTGAGAATGGTATTAGATATTGCATTGCATCTGACAAACTATATAAACAATAAATGGATCATCCTTTGCATGATTGTAATCTATCTCCCTCATCATTAGTCATCTGTAGACAAAGAGTATATAATTGAATACCCAACGAGGAGTAACGAGTACCAAATATCTACCCATATCTAATGCCAATCAATAACCATATCATATCAGCAGTGCACCAGTTATTAAACCTCCATGTCTCCACTTCACTAATTGCAATCGTTTAGATAACTATATAATAATGATTACCCGTGGATGGATGACACAATTGAGCATAAAATCTACTTTCATATATCTCCTCCCATCAATACCATATCGCCATAACCATAATAATAATAATATCATATCAACATACTTACTAAGTTTCAAAGGCGAGTCGAATCTATCAAGTGGCTAATTGCAATCGCTTAGTACAAATGATGATGATAACCGTTAATGGATTGATTTAATGGTGATAGTATTTACAATCTTCAATACCACGTAGCCATATGATTCATCAACATACCAATTTCAAAGGAAATTATCTCCACAACTCTCAGTGCATGTATGGACCTTAGTGATTTGATGATGATTATCAAAGGATTGATACCCATATTTTTGTCGGTACTAACATAAACTTTTCGTGATGATTTGAGTTATTATACGGCGGACGATCAATAGGATCCCTCCTTCTGGTATAGGCATATAGCGAGAGGATTTGAGTTTATGAGGAGTTTCCAGTTTCATCTCCTCCAATGTTGTGAGAAGAGAAATTGCAATCGTTTGGTAGTAGTCTATACTAGTACAATACTCTAATGATTTAGCCGTCGGAGAATTGATATTATATCTACTGTGACGGAGTTCAATTGCAATACATTTGTGCAGTATTTAGCCTGATATGGTTATTATCATGCACCAGCCAATTGCAAGTTGTCGATTATCCTATCTGATTGGACCAAGTGTAATGAAAAACAAAGGATACAAACATTGTTGGATACATATTGTTGACCTTCTCCTTTCCATAAATATTCATTATATTGGTTATATATTGGGTTGGGGGTGATCCGCATTCCATCTATTAGATAATAATGTATGTACTAACTGTACGTGAAAATGTCTCATCTTACATCTTATTTAACAAATCGATCACTTTCAACTCCGTAAATATCTACTTTGCTAAATTTTACAAATTAGCTGCTAAATATCTGTATTGATTCATAGTTAAATATCATCATTAATAGTAGATCAACGACAATGGTCTAACTGTTCTGCTATCAAACTGTATTAGAGAGATAGATAGTAGCGCTAATAGCTTATTTAGTATTTAGACATACTAAGGCTTCGGCAAAATACAAAGCCGAAATGGCCAAAATACAAAAAATACGACATTGTAATTTGTAATAAAGGTATCTTTGGGTATAACAGCGCTCTAATGGATATAAATACACTATATTTGAGTATTATATTTTATATTTCTTGCTCTATAGAAGTGCCGATAATTTGTATTTTGCCAAACCCTTCACTTGAAGGTATATAATCTGTAAGGATACCGTAATTGACTGAGATGATCTGGCTAGCTGTGCTCACTAGCGCTCTCCTCCTTCACTAGAATAGAAGAAGATAGGAGTAGAAGAGCTGGTTGAATGCTCTTGATATCAAAAGAAAATGTACTTTTATTAAGCTTATCTTCCATCTTCTATTCCGCTGCTTGAAAAAACAACTGTCTTAATCTTCACTCTTCCTCTCAACCATCAACCAGCTGCTTCTTGAATTGGCTTATCGTGTGCCACATCAAGCTTGGGAAAGACGAGTTTTAGCCTATTAAGAGCCTCCATTGCGTCATTTCGAAACTTGTTTCCTCCTATTTCAAGCACCGAGAGGTTTGATGTGAAGTTACTTCCTTCATTAATAGTAGTCCCTGATGCTGTGTTATTGTCTGCGATCGAATTCAGCAAAGCAACGACGGCATCCTCATCAGCATTATTACCACCAAGATCCAAGTTTTCAATTGAGGGATGTCCGCCTTGAAGCAGTGGTGCAATTGCATAAAAGCCATCTGAACCAAGACGGTTATTAAACAAGCGGAGAGTTGTAAGACCGCCACTCATTAATGCCGCCTTGGCTCCTTCTATTCCACAATTTGTACATGATATATCCAAGTTGTCAAGTGTTGCATTCTTCTTCTTTTTCTCTTCAGTAGAGTAATCTACTTTATCACTCCGTGTGACCAAGGATTTCATAAGAGCTACCACTCCTTCACTTTCCAACTCATTCTTTGCCAACTTTAATTCTACTAAATCAGGCCAAGATCTAGTCAATGATCCTGCTAAAACTTTAACACCGTCCTTAGTTATCGAATTCTCCGACAGATCCAACACGGATAAACCTGAGAAATGGCCCATCGTAGTGCTGGCTGCTGATTGGAGTAAGTTTACCAATCCTTCATCACCAATGGAACATTGAGACATGAACAAATGAGATAGAACCGAAGATGAAGAACTACCACCACCATCTTCTCCCACCTTGTCACGAGGGATGGATATTAGTTTTGATAGAGTATCACAACCCTCGGCACCGATTGGGCTCGTGCTTATAGTGAGGTTGATTGGTTGGGCACGTCTAATATTATCATCGGTCGATGGAGTTAATACTTGAGCTAGAGATTGCATACCCAACGGACCAATGTTACAATCTGACAGTATCAATGTTTCTAATGATGGTAATGCTGCCGCATTAGCAGTAGAAGAAGCAGTATCAATACTGGTAGCAAAGGTGATCATGCCATCATTACCAATATTTTGGTTTCGTGATAAATTGATTTGTTTCAAATGATTCGATGATCCAAAAGTGTTACCTATTGCTTGTAGTCCATCCTTTCCCCTGTGTATATGTGTGTATTTGTGATAAAAGGATATCATTGAGTAAAACATGAAAAGAGAATATGAAAGATCGACCGATGTATTATCAAAGAACACAGTTCATCATCATATTATGAACTTACAAATTCTTCCAACCAAAATCAACATTTTGCAACAAACCACCATTCGATTCTTGCAATCCCTCACACAATGCAATAATACCCTCATCTCCCATATCCTTTGAACCAATTGCAAGACTTGTAATTCCATATGTTTCATCATTATTATTATTGTTGGTCGTTGTCTTCTTTGTTATCGACGCCACCGCCTGAGTTGACAAGGCACGTCCAAATTGTTTCAATGATTTTGATGGTAGATGATGTCCTGATGCGCTTATAGATTTGAGGTTCGTATTGACACCGCTTGCTGTTCGGGGGCAATGGTTGTTCCAGAGTAGAATGGAGAATTAGTATGATAGGCGGCATACAAAATCATACAAAACCAAGTACATACACATGCACATCATCGCTCACCAATGGCATTCGATAATCTCTCAACATCTGCTACGCCAAATGTCTTCATGGGTAGAATAACCAACTCTGTTAATCTTGGATCATTATCCTCAACACGTTGAAGTAATGCATTGCATGATTTAAGTGATCCACCAGCGCCCCTATTGCATGTAGAGTACGATACCAAAGTAGATAGAGTAGATGACAAAATTATTGATCATATCATGTGTGCACATAGTTTTTTGCAGTGTGTTAATTATAGGCAATAATTATTAGTAAGCAAAGAGCGAGTAATGTGAATACAATACAGCTACACCATAATAATAATCCTCTTACCACGCCATTCTTCTTCTTCCTTTCAAATCAATCGCACACTACCGCCACCATTGATTAGGATTGATTTGTTGATTTTGCTGCTGGGCTCAGTTTCGCCCGCGGGCATTCACTAGAATCACTATATCACCACCAATCAAAGTAACTTATATGAGCAGCTCGATCTACATTGACAGTATCGTACATGGTTGAAATCAAATCACCTCGTAATACAGCCAATTTGCAGCAGCAGAAAATGGTTTAGAAGTTGTTAAGTGCTGTCCTCAAGTTGAGCTAGCTCAAGCCGTCGAGTAGTCGTCTGTCCTTCATTCGCCATTGACTTGCTGCAACTTTGTTTTTTTTACTTACGATATTGTATGGTCATCGTCGATCATTGGCCGAAAAGCTGGAGGTTATTACAAGCTTTATTACCATTCAATCAATAATAGTCGGTCGTCTTAATACTATTCTTTGCAGTAGAGGTGAAGAGTTTGCTTTGCAATAAGGCAGTTCTCGTGATAGTGTACACTAGTGTAGCACTCTTCTACAGTTATCAATTATCGTCATTATCAATATCGTCAATTATCAAAGAATAATATGCAGAGTAATAATAGTAATAGCAACGATCCATACACCACCTTCCAAGGAGGAGTAACCGCCGCACTCCGTTCATGGTCAGCATTAAAAACAGCCGTAGAACAATCCTGGGGCGGTACCGAAAGTCAATCAAAGGCGGAAGATTTACGAAACAATATATTCAATTTCTTCGATGGACAATCCTCTAAACCAAAAATGACATTGGAGGAATTGGAAGATAACTTGTCATCCTACATGGAAGAGGAGTTTGGTATAGTATTAGAAGATGGGAGTGAGATTGAAATATCAAACTTGATATGGAATATGTATGAAGATTGTAGTAAGGGTGATGTAGGGTTGGCTGTTCGTGTTGTACAGGATGCAATTCGAGCTGAGGAGAGTATGAAAATGGGGAATGTGAAGATGCCGATGAATGTTATACAAAGTGGAGAGGATGGTGATGATGATGATGATGATGAGCATATGATAGATGATGATAATAACGAGCAGCAGCAGTCTACAGCATTAGTTGGAAGTTGCAGTGTATCATCAGATAATCAACCACAGCAACCACAACAACAAGCCATGCAAATAGGAATGATAAACAACAACAACAACAGTATAGAAAATGTGGCAAAGACATACTACCTATCATCGAGTACATTATTCGGTAGTCCGCCAAAACCAAAGAAGGAATTACCACCTCCGAGACAATTGGGTGAAAAGCCAGAGGAGAAACCTCAACCTCTAGTAGATGATGATGGATTTGCAATGGTAACCACTAAGAAAAAGAAGGGTAGATGATAGATGATAGAGGACTTAAGTAGTTGATAATGAATGATGGTATTGAAGTAGTGAAATAAAAAGTACCAGTAAAACTTAAACTTAAACACGGACTTCGTTTGTTATTTCAATTAAAGATCCATGCACATCTCTGAGATTTACAAAATATAGAGTATCTACTGCTCAAGTTAGTTTAACTTTCATTCGGAGTATCAGTAACGAGCCTCCTCCTAAGGATACCGCCCTTAACATGAGAGTATAGTTAATATCCCCTATGTTCTCGCTATAATCGATAACTTTGAGTTGTTTGAATTATATAGTGTATACCTCCGACGTTTCATTCACGGCTAAGTACTTCTAAGTCTTCTACTGGAGGCTCTTGAGGCACGGATAGAGCCACTCCAATTGGACTCTTGCTACGGACTAAACGGGGAAGGGATACCGTTTGCCGAAGGCAAAGATAGATGAAACTTCATAGATGAAACTTCTTTTTTTATTGCAAGAGGCAAATAATTTAAGTTGGTACTACACAATATTATCTGCGCTAACTATCATCATCCTATACCGTTGTTTGTGCCTATTATTAGTCAAGGTAAGGTGTCTTATACGTAGCTAACAAATTTGGTTGACGGGCGGCACTTATTGTGGTTATTGTTGAAGAAAGACACCCAACTTATTTCTTATGCCTTTAGATGTGGGCTGGCAGTTGAGGTTTAATCAATACGATACCATATGGATTGTTAAGACTAACCAACAATCATATGTTTCTTCACTAACTCACCGATCTTTTGCTTTATGATATCTTCATTGCACCCACCCCTAATAATTGCAAAAGTGACATAACATAAAAAACAACAAGTACAACACGACAATATAATCTACAATGGATTCATCAGATCATAATACCAATAGCAATCAGCTCAATGGTATCGAATCAATAAGACAGTACATAGATCGTTTAATAACTGGTGATGGACGATGTCAGGGTATGAAGGTATTACTCCTCGATGCATCGACCACACAAATATTATCATGTGTTTCATCTCAATCTGAAATCTTATCAAGGGAGGTATATCTAGTTAGTCGTCTTGATGATACTACTTCCTCTAATACTAATAACAAGAATGGCGGTAGTCTGATGAGCAGTGATATCAATTCATTGGAACTAACCGAAGAAAATAATCCCGACAATAATCAAGTGTCACATATGAAGGCAGTATGCTACTTACGTCCAACACAAATTAATATTGGTCTACTACTGAAAGAATTGGCATCACCACGATTTTCGGAATATCACATCTACTTCTCGGGTATATTACCCATGACTTTATTAACACTCCTAGCTGAGAGTGATTTGAATGACCGTGTTTGTCAGGTACAAGAATTCTATGCCGACTTTTTACCAATTAATCCTGATTTGTTGAGTTTGAATTGTCGTAATACCCTCCCCATGAGTGTTGCCATGTCGTCACCATCATCATCGCATACTCAACAACGTGAGTATTATAATAATCTATATCAAAGGAATGTAACAGGATTGCAATCGATGCTTCTTGCTATGAAACGTCAACCGGCTGTTATACGATATCAGAAAAGTTCCAAGATGGCAAAGCAACTTGCTACTGATATTGGTGAAAGTATTGCATCAGATCAAATCTTTCATTTCAGGAGAGGATCTGGTGGTGGACGAGGTAGTAGTGGCAGTAATACAATGCTCCTTCTAATCCTTGATCGGATGGATGATCCCGTCACACCCCTGCTAAGTCAATGGACATATCAAGCAATGGTACATGAACTATTAGGTCTGAACAATAGTCGTGTCATACTCAAGGGTGTACCAAATGTTGCCAAGGACTTGGAAGAAGTGGTATTATCCTCGGCACCGAATCATGATACCTTCTTCCAGAAACATCGATACTCCAACTTTGGTGAATTAGGTGAGGCGATACAAAAGTTATTACAAGATTATCAAGCACAATCGAAGGTACATCAAGTATCGAACTTAAAATCTATTGAGGATATGCAACAGTTTATGGATAAGTATCCAGAGTTACGAAGTCAATCTCACACTGTGTCGAAGCATGTTGCCATTATGGGTGAATTGGCAAGGTAAGCAATTAGTTATTTGCATATGTGATATGATTTTGCACACTTTTACCAGTAACAAAACTAACCTTCCTCTCCTTTCTTGTCACCACTGTATGGAATTAAACCTTCTGATTCCTTAAAAGATTGGTTGAGGTATGCAGCTTAATGGACGTATCGGCATTTGAGCAAGATTTGGCATGTGTTGATAATCATGCCGAGCATTTGCGAGAGTTAATGAAGAAGTTGAACAGTTCGTCCGTGAAGATTCCTGATAAGTTACGCTTGGGCATGTTGTATGCATTACGATATGAGAATATACCAACGAGTAATAATGCTATACCGGCTGTGAAGGAGGCAATGAAACGCGGTGGTGTACCCTCTGATAATGTTGCCTTGGTGGATGCTATATTGCGTTATGCAGGGTCGAAGAGACGAGGACCGGGATTGTATGGCACGAACACAGACGTGACAAGCAAGTTAATGAAAAGTTTCATGTCATCGGTTCAAGGTGTCTCGAATGTCTACTCACAGCACTCACCTGTTTTAATGGATACAGTAGAGGGTGCTTTCAAGGGGAAGTTACGAGGTGAAACTCATCCATTACTCTTGTCAGGCGGTGGAACGTCTGTGAATGTTGAGGGTATGCCCCTGCCACAAGAGATTTTAGTCTTCATGGTTGGAGGAGTGACATATGAAGAGAGTACAAAGATAGGATTATATAATGAAGCGAATGCAGGGAAGGTTCGTATCATCCTTGGTGGTAGTACGGTGCACAACAGCAGTAGCTTTCTAGAGGAGTTGAAGCAGATGCAGCATATGTAGAAGCTAACTTTTAAACATTTCTCTTAAATGTAACGACAAGTCTAAACTATCCTTTCAAAGCACCTCCTCTTCCCATCCCAGCCATTGGTGAGGCCTTGACTATGCCATCATCCACCAATCCTTCAGGCTGTACTGTCTTCCCAATTGCAGTATAAAGCTCACTCTCTTCCAAGCCCATACAATCGAGAGTTAGCTGAAGATCTCTTGTGGTCATGCTTTCAATTACGGCATGGAAGTCGGTCACTGAAAGTGGTCCCTTCAATGGAATGGATTCCTCTTGGATGCCAGACATCATCGTGGCCCAATATTGTGAGGTACGGAGCTCTCCCTCGTGTCGGTTCAATACGACACGTTTGGCAGACTCGAGATTATCTGGTGAGATTGGATTCGACGTCTTGAGTGCCTCGAGAGTTTCTTTACAGGCTTCTAATGCTGCTTTTGCCTTCTCCTTCGAGGCAGTGACGGTAACCAAGAACCATCCACCCTTCAGTCTCTCAAATCCGGTCAATGAAAAGTTGGCATCATATGTTAACTGCTTCCTTTCACGAACAGTGCTGAAAAGCCGTCTATTAGCAATTTCAGATACCAATGAGAGGGCGGCATTAGCAAACAATGGGTGGGCCCTCCGTTGTTTGTCGTAATCACTAGCCCGTTTGTCAGCCTCGCTAACTCGTTGTGCAACGGTGGATCCGTCAGCAAGGAATCCCCATGAGTTGGGTGCAGCCCCTGCAACATAAGCTACAGCACGAGGGTCTGAATCTTCCAGCTCCAAATCAAGATGTTTGCCAGGTAGTTCAAGTGCAGGCACGCCACTGAAATCCTTCTTGGCTTGTTCAACTACATACTCTGAATTAGCATCTGCGGGGACAGTGCCAATGTAATTGAGAATCATGTCAAGTACATCATTCACTACAAAGTCACCTGAGACGGAAATTTCAATATCTTTTGGCATCAGTTGGGACATGACGGCATTCTTGGCATCCTCAAGGGTGACAGCATTGACGGTATCCACATCAATCGACAAGAATCTGTGAAAGGTAGAGTGTGTGTAGGGGAAAGAGAGAGTTTAGAAATCGGCACAGAATCTGAACGAGACATGAACATAGTAGACAAAAACAACTTGTCCTCACCTTGGATCGCCACTGGCAACAGCTTCCATAATCATTTCAGTACTCTTCCCCTCCAAGCTCTTCCCTAAACTTTCATGTGCCGTACGGTAGCTCTGTTTACTCCTGTTCAATGCATCCTCTTCCCAATTGAACTCAATCAATATCTCACGAACAATTTGCATAACACTCTCAGTTCCTGTTATGCCCAATTTCATGTCGTCGCCATAGCCAGAATTACCCACGTTGGTAGTAGGGAAGACAAAGTCCATAGTCAATGCCTCCTCGTTACAGTTAATTTCAACCATGATCAAATGGTCCACGGCAAAGAGCTCCACTTGTTCACGGCTGAATCGACCAAATGATCCGCCCTCCTGCATGGCACGTGCACCCACGGCAAGGGAGCCAGCCTTAAACCCGAACCGTTCCTCGGCATCGCGTCCTCCTGGTGCCACGAGACGCAAGTGTCCCCGTTGAGACTCGGCAGTATTCTGAGCAATGCCCACACGAATACCATTGCCCAAACGACGTAGAGTGAAGGGACGGGTGATACGGTCGGCAGGTGTATTGGGCGTACCATCGGAGAATTGACCCGGTTCCCAAGCGGGAGGGTGGTCCTTCATTGCCTTCTCTAACTCGTCAGGTGTTACCAGGGTATGTGGCACTACCACATCCTCCACTGGCTTGACGTCAACTGTACATGCCTTACGAATTGCCGCACACAGCTTATCTTCATTTAAGGATGCCATGGCATCACCTTCGGTCGCTGACTTAGGCGTGCACGCCACTGCCACCACAACACCCGAACTCGTCGCCTCTCCATCCTTCAACCCGGTAATGTGTGCACACAATTCCTTGGCAGCCTCATTCACCTCCTCAAGCGTTAAAGTACTTAAGGCCTGTTCTGTTACCGCATAACTCTGCTCAGGGCTCATGAATGTATGACCATTGGCAACAGTTTCCATCAAGTATGCCAATTGATCACTATGTGAAATCATATCTCCCTGGGCTGCTAATTGTTCAGCATCGGTTAATAATGCCGAGGCATATCGCTCCATCTCACCAGGCGTAACTCCATACAAGCCCAATTTACGAATTTCAGATATAGATGTTACTACTCCCTCCTCCCAGCGATTTGGCTCGGCAGTCATGTCTAAGCTACATACCGCACAACCCTCACGTGCACTATCCAATTGATTAAACTCCACAAATGTAAATGCAGGGTCATCCGACCTACCTCCCACATTTAACCGAATTTGCAACGCCGCTAAACAAACCCTCCTTGCCAAACTTCGACGAAAGCTAGCAATGTCTTTAATAGGTTCCACGGGCCGTTTTGCAAATAGATGGAATGAAAAATTCTGTAATAACTCATGCTTGAAAATATGTGGACGTATAATCTTCCCCGGTGACATTTCAGCCTCCTTTAAGAATTGGACCTTGTCATCCAAATCATATGGTTGTTGTAAATGAATATCATAAATACTAATCTCATCCTCGTCGGCCTTGGCAGCATCATTACGAATTAACTGTCCAGTTTCACCTGCTTCATCTAAAATATCCTTCACACCCTCACCAACACAAAAATCATGTCGAACAGGTGGATAATGCCAACTCTGTGCCTGTTTCATTGTACTACCCACAACAGCATCGGCTAATTGACTAGCCTCCTTCTTTAATTCTTGTATCTTAATTTGACTCCCCTGCTTCTCGGCAGTTAAATGTCCAAACTTATCTTGTATAGTCTTCTCAACAACTGCAGGGTCTAAATCGCCCACAATATATAACAATACATTATCAGGACGGTAATGTGTCCGGTGCCATGTCTTAACATCATCCTGTTTCCAACTTTGGATTAAACTTTCTTTACCAATTGGAAAACGTTTTGCTAATCGATTCTCACGATGTAACGTACTTAATATTTGACACTCAACACGATATTCAATTGTATTCACCATTGTCATTTCAGATAACACCGCCTGACGTTCCTTTTCGATACGGGATGGATCACATCGTGCCTCCATAACGTCACATAATGCATCAAGTGCCATGGGTAACATGGGCGTACTGCCTCGTCCTGGTGCCAATGTTGGACATGCCGCATAAAATACTGTATGATGAAAATCGGTATAGGCATTCGTTTGTGACCCCGTACCGAATAAACGTTCTCGCTTACGTGATCCCATGTATGCAACGTGTTCAGTCAAGTGTGCAATACCCTGCTGAGGTTCGAGTTCATCGGCTGATCCACTAAATACTTGTAAATGTGCCTCAAATCGTCCAGGTGGTGATCTATTTGGTAAGAAGATGTATGAAAAGCCGTTGGGAAGTACACCCGATGTTACTGATGAGTGGAATGGCAATGGTAGTGAACCTCCTCCTTCTGAAGAATTGACTTCATTTTCAATTGTCTCACGGTTGGGTGGATAAAGTGCATTAAGTGGATTGATATGATCACGTTTACTTGGATGGGGTTCTAATAAAGTTGATGATGATGTTGACGAACCACGAAGGGACGAGGATGACTTTCCATCACCCGAGAAGAGATTTGATAGGCTAAATTTTGATCCACCCTCACTTGATTCATCTTTCATTACCAATTTAGATGTTGAACCATACTTCTGTTGTTGTTTTTGTTGAATGGTAGGAATCAAATTTGCACGGCGTGTAGGTACAAACGAGAATGCATATGTTGTTGTGGCTGTAGTTGCCAATAAACAACTTATTGCCACAGATATTTTCATTTTGCTTTTCTTTTAATCTGCAAATGATGTAGAAAGTGAATAGATGAAGATATGTAGAAGGTGAGAAATACGGCAAAAGATAAATAACTAATAAATATACATTCCACTCTCTGAAACTGCAAAGATCAAACGCTAATTCCCTTTGTGCACAAATCATAGCACAAAAGTCATAATATAGGCGACCCAAAACACTTCTAGCTATATCTTGTGTTATACCACAAAATAAGCCCCACACACATTATATATAATGAACAAAAGCTCCCAATATCATATGTACTTAGCACGTCATGTCCAAAGCAGATGGATATGATATTGGTAAAATCTCTTTCCCAAATTTAGATAACATCCAACAAAAAGAAACTTACCCAAAAATCGATATGTGAATATTATATGCTATTCGTGTGATAACAAATGGCGGCGGTAACAGCAGATAATAATAGTCTCTTTAAAGCTCTTTGACCACCGTACTAACTAGTTGGGGTAGGATAACTGCCACGAGCGAGATGAGAGGAGTATTTTTGGCTTTTGTGTTATTAGTGGAAGAGTGAGAGTGGGCAAGGGTTGTAGCCCCCCAATAATTTGGATGCCCCCTTTGTACTTGTTTGAGCACTTGACTTACTTTTAATTTGCACTCTCCATCCATCATTGAATTATCTGGTATGTTATAGGTATTGTGTTGATGAATAATTGTTGTGGTATAGTTTACACGGCCGTGCTGTTTGTAATACAATTGTTTCTTGTGCATAAGATATGTACATATGATATGCTCAGATTTCTGAACTTCTCTTTTATCATCTCTCTTGATCTAACAACAACAATTCAAAATTAGGTAGAAGAACACAACCTCCAAATAATTAATCATGCATACAGTTTGGGTACGTCTAAACGCCGTAGTATTCTTCGGCCTAACAGTCTTACTATGTCTATCAATATTAGCGGCAATATCCAAAATTGGACATTCCAACAAATACAAACCAAACATACATACATTGCAATTGAATAATATGAAAAGTTTAAAAAATCATGGTGGTGTTGATCGTGCCTTGTTGAGTTTTGATTTACATGTAAGTTTATAGTGTTGTTTTGTGCGTGCTGTTGTTGTTTGCTGTTTGTTGTTGTTTTGTATGAGTATACTAATTGAAATTTCCAAAAACATCAAAATTGTTTACACATATTAATAGGCTGATATGAACCCCGCATTCCATTGGAACATTAAACAAATATTCGTATATGTAGTAGCAACATATAAAACACCAACCAATCCCAAGAATCAAATAGTATTATGGGATCGTATTATTGAAAATACTGATACCAACAAGGTTATACAAGAGGAGAATGTTTTTGTAAAGTATGGATTGGTTGATCAGAAGGATGAATTACGTGGTACTGAAGTTGAATTAACATTATTGTGGGATCATATGCCATTGACTGGATTATTATATATGGATGGACAGGATGAGAGTACGGCTAGTAGATTTACTTTACCACAGGAATATAAATAAAACTAAACGTTAATTGACGTTAATTGGTTGAGTTCTCTGTCCTCATAGTATCGTAGGCAATACATAGGTTTCAAATCTTTGAATGAGGTTTATGGGGTCTTTTCCCGTGGGGGTAGATTGATATTAGTGCTATTAATTGATATTTGATTACGATTGGATTAATCAAGGCTTTGATAATTAAAGATTTTATCTACATTAATATGAACTATTGGTATTTGATTTTATGAACGAAACCCCACCGCTCATTCACTGTGATATGGAGGGAGTAGATATTATTGGTGGAGCAAAGTGTTTCAGAGACAATGCAGATCCTCCTGCCGCTCGTCTCTCCTTCTCTTCCTTCTTGCTCTTATTCCTAGAAACCGCAACAAAACGTTTTCCAGATCTATTAATCACATACATCCGTATGAAACCGCCCGAACTTCCATCTCTATCCATTGCAATGCCAATAGCATTTGATACAAATGCTAATGCCTCCTCTTCTGTTTGCAATATCACCTCCGCCTTATCATCTATACCCTTGGGATGGCACGAATCTAAATGTCCCAAGATATAAGTCGAACCACTACCACCAGCTGCCCATGATGTTTCCTCAAATACAGTCCCTCCAGGACTTATCGTATATATCACACCCCTATCCATTTCATGATCATATCCAGCACAGATTAAACTTGCGGATAAATCATCTTTATTATCAACTAATATGTTATGTAGTAATGATGCAACATGGGTAATGGTGCCAGGTATGCGATATAATATTTGACGTGAAACAAGTTCTGATCGGATTATTGATGCTAGGTGTTGTGTATCTGCTGCTGAGCCTGATCTACAAACTACACATGTTGATGCTGCTTCGACTGCAGTACTAACGACATTATCAGGTTCTAAAGTTTGTCCACCGTCGGCATTATTATTATTTGATGATGATGATGATGATGATGTAACAAAGTTATCAACATTTCTATCCAACACAAATGTAAGTTTGGCCTGTTTATGAGTGGATTATATGGAAAGATGTATCGTAAGAGTCCTTGAGAATGATGAACAAAAGGAAGTGCATGTCTCATTCATAAACCACTTACAGCATATCGATTAGAAACATAGCCAGAAACACTTGTACGTGTATCAGCACCAACAACGACACCATCTTTATACCGAACTGCCAGGATTGTAGTACCCATGCTTACTTCATTTGGATGTAAAGCATCAACTACTCGAAGAAGTAATGATAACCAGCAGTATGATATCAGTACGTATTGTATGTTAATGGCGTTGCTGCCACTGCGATGAATCGACCATCCAAAGAAGAACATAATCCTATCCTACTACGAAGTCCTTGGGCTGTTTAATTTGACTTGCTTCTTTGTTTCCACTCTAGCCGCTAGCTCCTTATATATATTGTCAACACTCAAGGTAAACCATTATCACATAACATCGATCAACTCTCATAATTTTATATCTACTTCTATCCCCTATCGTAGGGGATCATATCCTTCCCTAAGTGAGATTTTTAGGGGGTCGTCCCCGGTATCCTGTGCGGTACCTTACCATTCTCTCATAATTTCAAAAAGCAACCGATGCAACAACTACTATTGCTATTCTCTTTTCATCGCCGTATACCATATAAATGCCTCCGATACTCCGCCGTCATCATTGTCTAAATGTGTATATTAGTGCCGTCTGCATCCTTGGTTTTGAAGTATTC
>Ga0214480_100292_pt1 | contig 25089 bp, 15 predicted proteins | sample M1_20Mar14CPVII9_3_FD_165042 | JGI IMG/M metagenome (GOLD analysis project Ga0214480, IMG submission 165042) | Marine eukaryotic communities from Monterey Bay, California, United States - M1_20Mar14CPVII9sort6BwellE17 | ecosystem: Environmental > Aquatic > Marine > Unclassified | place: USA... | reverse complement strand
TTGTTTGTCTTCACTGACAGGAGTTATTTGTCTAAGGTCTTGCGGCACCGAAGTGACTTCCGTGACCTTGGATTTTTTGGGAGGTCTTTACTGACCGAGATAAAGTAGTGGGGTGTCAATATTGATGATAGTCCGTTTGATGATCTATTGCTATTGGTATTGTATTGTTCACTTGCAAACCCCCCATTTGATAGAGGTGGGTGTTGTTGCAATGCGTTATCTTCTTCATTCTCTTCTAATGGGCTTTGTGCCGGACTTGTGTGCTGATTATTATGCAGGCCATTATTCCATATATCACTTGGTGGTATTCTAGATGTATCATCGTCTTCATTCGATTGATCTGCCATTGTCTATGCCGTGTTTAATGTCATGGAGGGTCTACAAGCATGCTACATTCTACAAATTTTGAAATTCGAGATCTTGCTTGATAAGTATACTTTAGCGATCGAACAGTTGAGGGGAGACTGGTGATCATGAGTAGGGGGGGGGGATTCTGACGCTCGTAATAGAGTTGTTGCTTCTCTCATAATTATCAACTATGAAGTCAAATACAACGTCTAGTAGTACCCATATATCATCACCAGATACTGCTGTATCATCTCCACCACAAGAATGGCTACTTGAATACATATTGCCTTCAAACTCATCAAACAAAAAAGAATGGACATTGCAAAGAGTATTATTGACCACAATTGCAATTATTCTATATGTTAGTGCTGTCATATACGTGGGTATATCAGTTCTATCTGACAGAGGAAAAGAACTATCATCATCTCCAGAGGTAGAGACTTGTGATATACAAGAAAGTAACAACTCATGCTCTTCAGCAGAGGATACCATACATCGAGGAAGAGTAATAGACGGCAAAAATGTCAAAGCATCAGACTTAGCACAGGCATATCATGCAATTAAAACAGAATATGCAAATTTGGCAATACATTCATCCAATTCACACAATTGGCAGATACTATCTAAACACGCTGACGGATCTACAGTCTCTCTATTAGAGCACCCAACTGATGTTTCATGTCCGTACGTTCGAATGACGTCGATTATGCCAGGTACAATACAAGAGGTATGGAACTTTTTAGATTTATCCAATTGGGAAAGTAGTATGCCAAAGATGGATCCATTCTATGAAGGATTAACTATACATGGTGAATATAGGCATAGAGGGATACATATGAAATTGGCAAGGAAAACAATTAAACGATTAGTAACCTTTGGGAAGCGTGACTTTACATTTGTTAGTGTATCCGATCATCCTCGAGGTGACGGGGCGTGGGTATCGGGAACAGTATCAGTGGTTACTGATCAAATTCCAAGAATGAATGGGTATGTCCGTGCATATCAAGATAGTATTGCCTTCTATGAGTCCCTAGAGAATACAAAAGATACCAACCAACCACAAATGAAATTAACTATCGTCTTTCGAATAGATCTGAATGATACAAGAGATGGTGGTGATGGTGGATTTGTACCAATGTGGGCATATGTCAAGACAGTTGGTACCACAGGTATGGCTAGTGTACAAAATATGAAACGACAATTAGAACTCATTGCAAAAGACAGAGAAAGTAATAATAGCGATGATGATAACAGAGAATCGACATGTGATAATAGTTGGTTGGCAAGAATACGGAATGGCAGTACTCAGAAATGCTAGTGGGGTCAACAAAGTAGTAGTAGGTATGTGAATGAGCTAACAATATCAAAGATATCAGTCAGCTTTTCTTCTTCTATCTTTAGTACATCAATAGGCTTGACTCTCTCTCCTACATGATGTTTTACACATACACATATATGATCCACACTATCACATGCCAGCTACTAATGCACCCATTCACAAACTGGAAAGTTTAAGCAGACAGATCTCTGTTCATTAGTGAAGTGTGAAGGAATTGGTGACATTAGTATAAGCAGATGGATCTCCCCCAAGATGGGTACCATTCACACCGAAGATTATTAACGTCCTGGCAACAATCGCTTGATGTGCTACATTCCTGCCCAATTCTCATGCAACCAATGAATCCCTTTGCATCAGTTTGGACGAATGATTCATCCCGCATGTCTCCTGAGCTCGAGCTCGATACTTTACCATGACCATGGCGGTAGAAGGGTTGAGCACGACGAACATAGTCATTATCATCCGAGCTAGATGAATCATCATTCAACCTTCCATTACTCCCGCGATGGTAGTCCTCTGACGAACTAGAGTACTCATCAGACGATGTATCAAAGCTGGTAGAATTTGAATCATCGGAGCTAGAGTCATCCCATTTCCAAGCTCTATGATTAAGCCTTTGGTTGTCTTCTGAGCTACTTGACGATGACTTGGCATCACTCTGAACGAGTTTAAGCATACTCTCGAAGAAGTTAGAGTTGGAAGTGAGTGAGAAGCAGTTAGCACCTCGTTGAGGGGATACAATAGTATCAACCGCACCGACCCCCTTCCTGTTTCTATTCTTATGGTTCGACCAATCAAATGCCCTAGCACTACGATCGTTTAATGTACCCATATCATATAGACATTGACATTCGCTGGTATCGCACATCATGTTAATGCCTCGAAGTAAAGGTTGTAAATCCCACCCTGCATTCTTGATACACTTGTTTGTACATTCAGTAGAGTCTTGAACGTTTGTAAATACACCGACCTCATAAGGAAGATGGTTAGTGCCGATGCAAATAGCATCACGTTCAACTAGTCGGAAGCGCTCTCTATTCGAGTGTGGTGAGTCCCCAGCATGTACTTGAGGCCGTTCATCAGGGATACACTGATCAGAAGAAGACTTAATACTTGTATAAACTGATCCACGAAGAGCGGCATGTGCCAAGTCACTGGTAATGAGGGCCGATAGTAAAGTATTGATGATTAGTAGTTTCATATTGGTAAGTATTGGCTGATAAGGATTAGTTGTAGTCGAAGTTAGTATCTTGTTGTATGACTATAGGTATGTAGTAGTTGTACTTGTCTGTATCTTTGTTCTTTGTAGGTAATGTAGTTACTTTGCAAGATTCTTGAAAGTTTTGTTGATTGATATGTTTGTTATTATTGAGTTGTTATTATTGAGTTGATTGTTTGCTTTTTTATGTGACGATTGCTCCATTCACCCCATAAACACCTTGCTTCAGGCCATGACTTGAGTATCTTGATGAATAAGGTTCTAGAACGTCCAGTTCATGATTCTGGAAGGCTAATAATCATCTATTGAAAAGTGAGGAGAAAGCAAGATCCAATGCAGGTACGACACAGGAGATACCGGTCAGATATATTACGGACCTTTTAGTCGATTCCGACGTACAAATCCAAAACCGGTCAATCTTTCCTGCGAAGGTATTCTCAATCATCAAGGGGGAAGAGCCAAGAGTGGACTAAAGGTTACAACAGCAAGAGCAGGATATCAAGTCATGGGAAGGATCAGAGTTAGTAGTTATGAAGTGCTCATAAAATAAAACACAAAGACAAAGCAATTACCAATTCACTCTCAATCTACCGACTAAAACTGAAACACACACACCAAAACATTGAAACAATACAGTAACTAACCGAAACAGAACAAATATAACGATGAAACTAATTCATACTGCAACAACTCTCCTTCTTATGATGATGGTAATGACTTATCAAGCAGTACAAGCCCAAAAGTGCTCCGATGTATGCCCCAATGAAGATAGAAAAGGCTGTTGGGTCAATATCGCCGCGAGGTTTTGCGATAGCTTGACGAGTAATCAATTATGCGATGCATGGTGCAATTGCAACATGTTTGGTCGTAATTGCGATCCTTGCGGTACTTGTAATCGAGGCTTAGTTGATGTTACTACTCTTGCTGAGGTAGATGACTACTCGGAATACATGGCATAATCGGACAATGAAAAGATGGTGGAACTGTCCGATACTGTTTGTCCCGAGGGCAAGGTTGCAGCGTCATACGACCTTCATAGAGCTCTTGAATCTCTTGCTGATACTAATGGTGATACATTCCTCTCCCGTGATGAGTTTGAAAATGCCCATCATGATACGTCCGATATTCTTAATGAGCATTGTGTTTATATCAATGAGGCAGATGATACATCAATGACGAGTGCTTACTAAGTAGCCACCAAGTCTCAATAACCAATGGAAGTTTTAAAGTAATGATTTCATGTTATACCCCAGTACTCATAAGTCTATTCCAACATCAACTATTATCATTAAATGATCAGATGCAGTCTTATTATCACTATTGATTTTGTTATGTATATTATCATCTACTGATGAGATGGTATCTTCTAACAACTCTGACGATGTGTCATCATCCATACAGCAGGGTATCGATATATGCTTGACTACCTGTACATTATCACTTAACAAATTGCTAGTACTACCACTATGATGACTACCCTTTGGTTTATATTTATATATCCATACATAATCAATCAACGAGTCCTGAGCACCATACCAATCATTTGTTGTGTATGTATAATCGGATGATACTTTTGCCAATTGACGTATATCCACAAATCCAGATTTAACCATTGCATTATATGTTTGTGAGTTGGGTATTGAATTGAAATCTCCTGCTATCATCATTGTTAGTTGCTTCTTCTCTTTCTCTTTGTCCACGTGGGAGGTCATAAACTTAGTTTGATATTGGAAGAACATTTCAGATAGTACATCTACACTTAATAGTTGACGTGTAGTGTTATTTGATGGAAAGTGTGTTGAACAGAAGAAGATCATATCTGTTGGAGAAGTCTTCTCTTTCAATAAGACACAATTCACTATCCGACCAGTAACTTCATCAAAACTACTACCGGCAACAGTTGGTGTATATGATAACCAGAATGTAACATTATCTAATGATTCATAAACATGTTTGTTATAATATACACTGTTATGTTCCCCATCATTACCAACTATTGATGAAAATGCATTGATTGGCCACGAATATGATGGATACGATTCTCCATTGCGATTGAAGAGACCATATCGATTGTAAATATCTGATAACTTTGTTGTATTGCCATACTGTAGGTTCATAATATCTTGATTCATAAAGTAACAATCTTCTTGTACTGCTAATATATGTGGTTGGTAGGTTTGTATTGCAGTGATGATGGATGATCGCCTTTCCATCCATGATAAGCTATGCTGTATGTCTATTAGGAATGGTACACGAAGATTAAGTGTGGCTATTCTCAAATTACTATGATGCTCAGGTGACGAGTAGTATGCTCGAGATATCAATGGATGTTTTAGATGGAGAAAGTGAATGATGATTGCAACAAGGAGTAGTGTAGCCATCAAACGTATCTGTTGTCGTTGAATCATCAAGATCTTATCTGACAGTAGCAAATCACCATAACAGTGACGTTTACTACTAAGACATTGAATTATGTGCAATCTATACATTTAATTAGGCGGCAGTTCATATCTACTTCTATCTGAATTAGCTCACATCTCACATCACAAGAATACAAAACACTCTCATAAAAGATACCAAAAAGTTAGTGACATAAAGAAATACTCTCACTCTCCTGACCTCCAGTGCCAACTCAATGCTTCAGATATCTCTTTATTTAGCAGCCACCGGAGAGGTTTATGATACTGATGTGTACATTGATGTGGTGGCGGCGGCGGCGGTCGGCGGTAGCGATAGTTAGGTAAGAGCATATGATATGATCAAAAAAATTGATGATGAAAAAATATATGATATACAACAATCAGCAGTTTAGTAAAGTTTAGGTATACAATAACGCAACAATATACATTCAATGATATACTTTCTCGCCGTACTGGAATGGATGGGGCATCATAATGTGTGTTTCTCGTAATTCCATGATTCATCATCAAAAAGGATACCAAATCAGTTGAGATTTCACCGTCTTGGGGTCACTGCATCTCCCCTAGTATTTGGCTCATAATTTCACAATTATACAAACAACTATACAAGCTATAAATAAAATGAATACTTCCCAAGTTTCCCCCGCTCTTCGGAGCCTACTCCCCGGATTAGTCACTTCTACCGTGACTCCCTCAACTGCAATGCAGAACCAAGGTATTGCAACAAACAAAAACTCCATCGGCGGTGCACCATCAGCTCTTCGAGCTATTACCGGCGTGGAACAACTTAAACATAAAAAGAAACAAAAAGATATAATTCTAATTCGTGATGATGATGGTGAATATGGTAGTGAGAATGTTAAACAGATGTTAAATAATAAGGTCGTAGTAGTTAGGAAGAGTAAACGGTTACAACAACAAAAAGAAAATATTGATAACAACCAAGCGTGGAAGAAGGAGGATAAGAAGGTTGTTAAGTCTTCACGTTCATCCAAGAAGACGAAGTCATCCACCAACACCGCAACAAAGAAGATTAAGAAGGTCAAGGGATCAGATGTTAAAGTATCAACAAAACCAGTGCGTAGAAGCCGAAGGTTGCAAGGCTTAGCTGTAGCCGAAGGTGATGTAGAAGTAGTAAACAACGTTCAGGATGTTGTTGCTATTAGTACACGTGTTGAAGAAGTGGTAGACAAACGTGAATCTACTACTAATAACAATGTTAATGTGAAAGTTCAAGAAGTGGTAGATGAAGTGGAAGAGGTACAACCTCCCATTGAAGATATTACCTCCTCAAATGATGACAACGTTGTTGAAATGGTCACACCAGTCGTCGATGATACAGGTATGAACGTTCAGAAAGAAGTGGAAGATTGGTACTCCACATGTTACGGTATTCTCGATGCTACTATCAAACAGCACCACGAGGAAAAGGATGATGATGATACTCTTCCCGTCGAAGAGGAGCAGTCCAACACTGTTGTAGTAGAGACTGTAGATGCACACCCTCCCATGCAAGTTACTTCCACCAAGCGTGCTCGTTTAGAGTACGTTCTATCCTCAGAATCACCCGATGTTGAGCCTTGGAATCAAAAGAAGAGGCGTAGGATTGAAAAGAGTACCGAGACAGAGTCTGCCGATGTACAACCTCCCGTTCAAGCTAACAATACCAGTGCTACATCGAGTCGTCCTCCCAAACGTATCAGACCAGAGTACGTTCTATCCTCAGAATCAAACGATGAGGAACCAAAGAAGAAAAGGCATAAGATTGAAAAGAATACAAGAGTAGAAGAGACTGTCGATGTTCAACCTCCCGTACAAACTACCTCAACAAACAATACCAGTGTTGAGTTGAATAAGTCGGCGGCAGTAGAAGATGATGTACTCCCTCAAGACCAAGCTGATAATGTTGAAAGTGATGCACCTAAGAAGAAGAAGATCACAGTACTATACTCCCCCGAATTGGGTTTTTACTATTTACTTCCTTTGGAAGAAGGTGGTGATCCCAACCAAGTACAGTTAGTTCATTACGATGCTCATGGTGTCTTCCCGTTCTTTGTCTCCCCACGTCCCAAGGGTGAGCAACCAGCTGTCTTTGTGGCAGCACAAGGCCAAAGAACAGACGACTGGGACGAGTGTGCTGATATCCCCGAGGAGTATGAAGCTGAGAGCGATGATGATACTGATAAGGATAGAGAGAAAAAGATCATCAAGAGGAGGTTGTATGCACGAGCTAAGAAGAGTCGGATAAACGAGTTGGCTGACAACTTGGCTCTCAGTATCATCCATCGTTATAATCTGAAGAAGCTCCCAACCGCCGAGCTAGAATGGCTCTACCTGCTGTGTTATTCAAGATATTGGAAGTCAAGAGATGGACCAACAGCCGCATACTTGGAAGCATTTCATGATGCATGTGTAGCCTGGGAGAAAGGCCAAGGCAAAGTTTTCAAGTTTTGAGATAGATGTCCAAGGCACAAGTTACCGTCTTCGTTCCTTCCTGCATCGAGTTTAACCATCCTTCCATCCATCCATCCATCCATCCATCCTACTAGGTCTCTTGCTACGGAGCTAGAGTGCCCCTACGTCTATACTGGAGTCTTGCTACGAAGTTATACATCCAGTCTGAACTTACTTCACTAGCTGCAACGCTAGATATCTTTGAGTCGGAACAGCAGTTAATGTCGGAGTTGAGCGGAGTTAAAAAATAGTTAATTAATATAGCATTACTTTTCTCGGGCGGAATCTCATCCTCATGAGCACAATGAATGAGTGACATCAACCCCTCCTTGGGTTGATTAACCCTCGTCATCCGATACTTGTATCGGGCCCGTTACAATACTGTATCGGGCGGGTACCAACTGACCCAACCGTAAACTGTACCAAAATAGTCAAATGGTCTGACTCAATATGGTCTCCCCAGGCCTTAAAACTTAATATATCCTGCCGAAGGACGAACAACAACAATATCGACACCCCACTACTTTATCTCGGTCAGTAAAGACCTCCCAAAAAATCCAAGGTCACGGAAGTCACTTCGGTGCCGCAAGACCTTAGACAAATAACTCCTGTCAGTGAAGACAAACAAAATCCTGCGACGCATGATCTTAGTGCCTTAAGGAGTAAGAGTACCTTCGGGGAAATGAAACCTGTCGCCGTAGGAAGTACTTGTAGAGGAAACCGAAACTGCATGATCCGCATGCTATCGCCGGGGTTTAACCTTTGATGTGATGAACGAGTAAAATCTTCTGACCTAGGACCCACAAGAAGAAGCAAAGCCGTAATAGCACAATGGCGTATTCTGTGCCAAGATGACAATTCCTATTTGCCTCCAGCATATCACTCCTTCGTGGACTTTATGCACGGTGTCATCGGACATAGACTGAATATAGGAACAACCAACTCATCGACTTGAGTTTCGTTCTTTATGGAACAGATGCTCCTGGAAGTATCTTTTCCCATTACAAGTATCTTATCTTCTCTTAGGAGGATAACTGAGATTAATCGTTGATGGGGGCTTGTAATTGTATGTATATCATATGGAGCTATCTCGGCATATACTGTAGACGTCATTGGAAGTGGCACCCCTTCTTTTGTACAAGTCGAAGATACCTCGTCTCATATTTTACCCACTAACTTCTAGTATAGTAGAACCAACAATACATTATGTGTTTCAGTATCACGCATTACTTGGTAAGGTTTCTATCAGACACTTTGCTCTAATTGAGGCACGAGTCATGATATATAGTTGCATTGTGACACGAGTAATCGATGTATGGATCTTTTTCTTCCCCACTCCTTAATATAAATGGTATACCTGGCCACCTCTATACGGCCGTTTTACACAATTCCAAGCACACTATCCTTTGTAATAACTTTCTGATAGGATGTGAATAGGTTGTCGTGGCCAAATTCTCAGTATTGATGCCGTTGTTGACCATGCCGCGCTAAAGTCTTGCAATGAATACATTATTCCTATTTTCATCGGTATCCTTGGGATACTAATTGTGAGGAAAGCAGAACGATGATCCATTCTCCAATACCAGTTCTTATGATGAGAGGCAAAACTTGTATAGGTACATTGTTCATATCATTACTTATTGTGCTTTGTAGGGAAAGTAGGCATTAGACTCAACGGTGTTGGTGCAGGCTAGAAAAAGAGTGGTAATTAAGTAACATGTAATAGTGTAGATATAAATCAAACATAGAGCTCTTAAAACTTGTCCACGTACCAATGTTGAAAAGTAATCTGCCGATAAAGCTTCTTTGGCTGTCAATCTCATATCAGGATTATATTTCAATAAGCCCATAAGTAGCTTAATACCTGACGGGCAATCCCAACCTTGGAAGATATCAAGTAAGTGTTTGCCATTATTTTGTAAATGCCACCGTTTAGGGAGTTCAATCTGACCTTGTTTGAGAATTGGTAACTCATTCAAACACGGCCAATCATCAACATTGGGAGGTCCAAGAAGATCAAACATCTTTTGCAGTTGTTCCATCTCATTCCTACCATCCATAAGCGGCTTCCCTCTTAGCAACTCTCCAAAAACACACCCGGCACCCCAGTTATCAACTCCTTGATCATAATACTCAGATCCTAATAGAAGCTCGGGTGGACGATACCAAAGACTAACAACCTTGGGAGTAAGGCAGCAATCAGATGATTCTGTATCATCAGAATCTCTTCTACCTTTGCATTCACCAACATACTCTCCATCAACTCGTCTAGCCAAACCAAAATCAGCAACTCGTAACTCTCCTCTATTATTATATAGTAAATTACTCAACTTTAAATCACGATGGAGTATGTAGTTGGAATGCATGAACCGTATTGCTTCTAATAGTTGTACCATTAATCGTTTTACTTCACTTTGAGAGAATGGGGAACATTTGTATTGTTGATAATGGTTATCTATAAGTGATGCTAAGTCATGTTCAGCGTATTCAAAGACTAGAAATACTCCCGATCGGCTATACAAGTTAGTGGTTGTTGCAGTATATCATAGTGTATGGATTGCAAAAAGATTGTGCATATCATGTGTCATATTTAGAAAAGGATTATATTATACACCAAGCAAATAAACAAACCACAAAGCAATACAATATAAACATACCTAGACGAAACAGTAACATCCTTCAAACCAATAATACCATGCTCCTCACCACCAGCACATTGCAACTCTCTCAATATAGTAATTTCTCGTAATGTTGTCAGTGGAAAGCCGTCACTTGCCTCATGGTGTGGTAGACATCGTTTCAATGCTACTATTTCATTTGTTTGTTTATCTTTTGCTTGGTATACAACGCCTGCATATAATGAAGAAATGCAGTGGAGTATGTCGTTATGTATGATAAGGTAAAGTTATGCACATGACGTGCATTACATATAATAAACTTACCATAAGTACCCTCACCAATTCTCCCAATCTTTTCATATCTAGATGAAACATTGGCACAATTACCATATATCGCAGATGATATATTCCATGGATAAGTATCTGTAGTTGGTACCCATGTTGGTCTATAATTTGATGAAGAAGTTAGAGATTTAGATGCTTGTTGTTTTGAAGAATTATTGCTACTACTATGATTCTTGTGCTTATACTGCATCTTCGTATCATGTTCTGGCTTTCTTTTACGCTTATGGTTGCTCCCTATGGATGCCATGATGCCCAAATAACAAATACGAAGGTATACGACATATCGTACTAATAATGATTGAGATGAAGAGCGAGCGGCAAGCGAGTTGTTTTAGGATACCGCTCCTCGCTGCTCGAGGTTTCCTGTCAATAGAGATGTGTGCTTATTGTCTGAGGGTTCATAACATCCATTCAATGTTGTAAAGAACATGTTCGCCGCTAGCAATATATAGGTTGCAATGCTTCACCACCTTTCAATTGGTGTATCATATGACGTACGAGGAAACGGTATTATCTTCGCTCATTTTTCCTTTTTTGCAAAGTGATTACGATAGTGATTATGAGCTGAGCTCTCCTATTTACCTATCTCGTATCCAATCATTGCAATTACTAGGTAATCTAGTATCATGAGTACCTCCCCAGTATCATCAACATCAATATCCTTTCCATCGGCACTCATAAATTATGAACCGCCCACACAATCTCCAATCGTTCAAAATGATCAAACACAAACAAGCTCAAGCAGCCCCCCTCTTATATCTACTACTGCCATACCAACTATGCCAATAACAAATACACCAACCTTACCACCATCAATATTACCATCCTATTCACCAACAAACTCATCAATGCCATCCCTCTTACCATCCGCATTGCCAACATCCCAACCATCCAATACAAACTTAATCCAAATCTCACAAGGATATGCAACACAATTATTTGTCAATGAATTAATAGAATTAAATGATATAGAACAAGAAATATTTGAGGGTATAATGAAGTTACATACTAGTGTTATAGGGTATGAAGTTGGTAAACCATTCATTATTACGGAGAGTACTATATTATCTCAAGATTTGGGTGATACCTGTCGAAGACGAAGACGAAGAAAGAGAGAGAGGAGTGCAAAGAGACAGAGTGTGTTTGATAGATTTAGAGCTCTTTTTGGTATAGAACAAGTAGAAGATATAGATAGATATGATAGATATGATGTGCAGCAACACAAGAGGATAAGGCATGTACCTTCAAGAAGACATTTGCAAAACAATTCAACTACTGCAAACAACAATATAACAGATGTAACAGCAGAGGATACCACTTCTCCTACTCCGCCAACTTCACCACCACAAGAGGCAGTAGAAAAGGTAGAATGCTATATAGTACAAGTACATTACATAATAGATTGGTCAACACGATACGGATATGATCTAACAACCTATCCCACCGAATTCCGTTCCTTCATGAATACACAAAACGGTACAACACTTGAATCATTAACAGATTTGATTGATGACTTATCACCAGGATGGGATTATGTACAAAGAGTTGGTAATACAGTGTTTGATAATGATTTAACTTTCCCTCCGACTCGTTCTCCAATTGCTCCAGCTGCTCCAGCACCTGCTGTTGAGAATACAGCAGCTGTTACTACTACTGTAATGAAAGATACGAATAGTCCAACATTAACACCAACTGTATTTCCATCGACATCGAATCAACCATCAATTATACCATCATCTGTAAGCAAAGAACTAACAATTGAATATATAGATAAAGATTCAGATTTGGGTGAATCACCTGTTCGGGGTGCATTAATTGGTGTTTTGGTTGCCTTTGCTATAGTAGTTGTTGGTACAGTGATATTTGTAGGTGTTCGATGGTATCGTAACAAGGATTCAACTGAAGATTATAGTAGTAAGGATGTTAAAGAAGAAATTCGTTTGGGAGAAGCTGCTGCTCAAGATCCATTACCAAGTAAGGTCAGCGGTGGAGGAGGAGGGCAGTCTACGTCACGACGTTCATCGTCTGTACTATCAGATGGTAATAGAAATAATAGAAGAAGTGGTAGTTCAATACCCCAGGATGTCGAGGCGGGTAATCTGAGTAGTATGTCAACAACACCGGGTACTCAATATACATCATCAACTGCTCGGTCATCAACTGCCTATTCAAATTCCATAGATGGAGGAAGAGATACATTAAGAGAAACTATTGGTCATACAGACCAGGCACAGAAGAAGTTAGTATATCCATCAATAAATAGTGTACCAGGGACACCCAATCGTACTCCTCAAGAAGAAAGTACAGCGTACACTCCCGATGAATCTCCAAGCAAGAATAGTACATTCGTGGGTGCAAACTTGATTGCCAATAGATCAAATAGCTTCAGTTCCGAGTCATTTGAGAATGATGAATCATCGTATATCAGTGTTGGTCCTGATGGGGATGAATTTGACAAGTATAGGAATCAATTATTAGATACACTCCGGGCAGAGGTTGAGGTATCAATTGATGATGTTGATAGTATGCTAAGTTTGGCAATAACACGGGTATTAACTTCTCCAGAAGATACACCATTGGACTTATCATGGATTGGCGGGGAAGATTTGGGTAGTATAGAAGCTAGTTGTTTATGTCAGGCGTTTGATTGGGAGAGGAAGCGCGATCCGTCCATGGTACGTGGTTCGGTATTGAGTAATGACTTCTTTGCACATTTGATGAAAACTATAGTGTTTATTGTACATCATGGATTGATACGACCACATGATGGGGCACGGATCTTACATGGTTGTGCATCTATCATTGGACTGTCGTTACTTGAGGATGTACCGAATACGACAATTGCAGTTCAAGGGTTGATCAAATCGAATGATTTAGCTCAAGGTCATCATCTATTAGTTAGTGCCTTTGAATCGTTTGGTGATATCGTGGATGCTGCCATTGCACCTTGCAATAGAGGATTTGGATTTGTTAGGTTTGTAAATCCCGAGTCTGTTAAGGAAGTTATGCAGAGATATACGGTTGATCCAATTGAGATTCAAGATGTGGCAGTCTCGATCAAAAATCTTGTTCAATGATTGACTTTTCAGTATGGTAGAAGTCTGTTAGGAGTTTGATTCGATAGAGAGGAGGTTTGATGATCTGAAGGAGACTCGACATACCAATGATAGCTTCCTTCGTCCGAATTGGGCTCAAAGCCCCCTGGCATTCTTATGATTGTTAGGTAGTTATCATCATATGATCAAAAAGGTCGGATATCTTTCTTTAAATTAGCCTTCTATCTTAGAATTATATACCGTGTTGGTTATTATTGGGTAGAGTAGTGAGACATAAACTTAAACAAGATTTGTTATTAGTTGTATCATATAAAGCTCACAAATTAGCAGAAAGATTACTTATTATCCTTGCTAAGTAACAACTAATATATTTGAGCATCGAGTTTTTTTAGATGTACCGAACTGCCTCAATTGATAACACAAGGTACTAGGTGAACGGTTTATATCCTCGATGACAATGGGTAAATGAAGCCAGTAATTACTCTAAAGTATCTAATGTAAAGTAAAACAGACAATCAAGCTCAATCAAGCTTGTTGCATACCGATATAACTCAATATCCAACTCATTCCACGCTGCATACTGCTCTCTACTTATGTTGTGATAGTGATGTAGCTTCGGCCGCTTACCCCAAGAATTTTCATGACCAAGAGTTGCTGATGTATTATTATCCATGTCCATCATTAAACTTACCTTGGCTTGAAGACATACGTCTGTTTGAGATACTGGGTCCATAATAAAATCCATTTGCAAAAGTGTTTGCTTCGCAATCTCTAATAGTTTAGGCTGGGGCATTGTATAAAGCTTGTGTATATCTTCCATTGTCCCAATCGCAAGAGCCCATGTCATATAGTTATTCCTTGCAAGATTCAATCTAGCATTGAACAGCGTTGCATTGATATCATTATCGAACTTTTTGATTTGTTTAAGATGATTCAGCTGTGTTTCTTGGCTTATTGTGCGATTTACAGGTTCTCGTATCACTACTGAATATATCCGCTCATTTAGACATAATGGATAATCTAAATAGTTTTCATTCATTGCCAAATCTGGTAGTTGATTATCCATTATACTACACTCATCTACTACATTTTTGAACCATCTTCTTCTCTTTTCCCATCTTCTTCTCTTGTCAAATGCATAACAGCACCAAAGGGGATGGAAGTGATCATTCTCCCAGCCTTTTATAATAATGATCAAAGTTTAGTTACACTGCAAAATACAGTTTGAATTAGAATGAGCACAACAACATATTATATCAATAGCTATACTCACAATTGTTCTCAGGTACATTTTTGTTTACTGATTTTGCCAATGAACATAAAGATGTGCCTCCAGTCTTGGGAATATGAAGTATTAATTGGTTCTTCACATTTGCTAAACGTTGCTTTGTATAGTTTGCAAATATTGGTAGATGCTGTGTATAGCAGGACATATTGTTAAGGCCAATCGTCCGGCGCAACTTGTTAACATCCCCGGGATTATTGAATGATGACAGTAGTGGTCCAAGAAAAAGTGAGTCTAAGAGTCACTCTAAACTCACTTTTTCATGTCTGACTGGTACTCAGGATACCATTATTTTAAGCAGTGGCGTCACGATGAAACTCACTCTCAAACTGGCGTATTGGGCAACATTGGACTCTTAAACTCACTTTTTGCGTCAGTTATCGAGTCAGTCTAGTTCTAGTGGATACTGGATAAAAGATCAAACTCACGCTAAAGGTACTAGTTTCCGTTGCACTTCTTATCTATTTTACTTTAGATTAATTCTACTTCTACTCTATCCAATTGATATACTCTTCAATACACATTCATTCATACTCCTCTCGTATATCGTCTCCTCCTATTGTTGGAACAGCCAGCAGATAGTCACCCACCTCCTCCAATCTACATTCCACCCTTCCCTCTCTTGCTCACATCATATGCACATAATGCCATTGCACAATAGGATACCCTCCCCACTACTCTCAACAATACCATATGCACAGTCTACTCTCGGCACTTGAATATAAGGATCGTCGGCTCCATCGGCATATATTATTCTAGTTGCAATACCAGCGGCGGCGGCGTAGGACGATTATAAGCCTGGGCTGGGCTGGTGTAGATGGTAATAACGTTTTGAATAGTAGCCAGTGATTGAAGGTACACCACATGGATAGCATATACTTACATCTCATCAAAAGATTAAATCGATTGCAATTCTAGCGGTGGAGGGTGGTAGGTGGTGGTAATTGCTCTTGATTGATAGGCAGCCTCAATAGACTATTGCAACTGCCATTACTAAATTATCTTCTCGGCCTCTCTCGTACTCTTCTAACTGCCACCGCCGCCGCTGTATATAATGAAATAGTTGATGATAGAAGACAATAATTGATAATAGTATGCATACTCTGTTGTGTTGAACTGTTATGAGTAGGTTGATACATCAATATTATAATTGTTGATGATGTGCGTGGCATTAGCACTTGTAGTGATGAACGCCGCCGCCGCTACCAGCCCTTCGATGTTTCGGCGCTGCCGGCGTATCTCTAGTAATGCCACTAATGATGAATGACGACGTGTTGTATATCAGATCAGTTAAGGAGGATCATATGGTAGTAGTTGTTATGTGTTGTAGTGATCGTTGCAATAATTATGAGTTGTTTCTACTGCTACTCTCTGTAGTAGTTCTCCAGACTTAGCAAAAAAAAAGATCATCATTCAAAAGAGTAACGGAATTTACTTCATGAGTGAGTATATGAGTGAGTTTGGCTGTATCCGTGAGTTTGTTGGTGAGTTTGTTTCTTTTTTGTGGCAAAAAGTTGATGGGTGAGTTTTGAAGTGAGTTTTGGGGGATACCGGCCGAGTTAGTTGATTTATTAGGTTATGAGTACACAAAAGTGAGTTTCGAGTGAGTTTACTTGTAGGGAACTATGTCGCATCTCTACACTGACTCGCAAACTCACTTTTTTTTGTAGCTGTATGGTGAATGTACGATACTAACTCTAACTTTGATAGGCTATCGGTGCGTAGAATATGCGCAAATATATGACAAGGCTATTTCAATAGTATTACCAGTATATCGGATAACGTAGTGATGGAGATATAAGCTATTATAATCAAGGGCGTGATATTGACTATCATTGGACTCAGAGCAATTTCAATGGAGCGAGGTATTTGGTAAATTTGAGGGAAGCCATCGGTATCTTTTCCAAATAAAAAAATAACTCTCACATAGCAACAATACATCATGGCTATCGACGGCTCCTACGGCTAATAGAGGATATAATCACCGCAACCCGGCGCATATATCGATGATGTATAACCCATACTAAATACTGACGAGAAGGTTCCAGACAAATCGCCCAATAGATGACGATATTCTACATCTCCTCAACTACCTCCTCATCGATGAAATATTGACATACTTGCGAAGTATGCGGCTCATTGACGGACTTATTGTCCATATATCACCGCAGCAATCACCCAGTAGCCGTGATATAATATGGTTGTCGATTAGAAACGGCGGTGACGGTGTAGGACGGCGGTAATGCGGTCTATGATAGTCATTTCATATTTACTTATGATTTTGAAAAATGTGCACATGATATGTTAACAGCTAATAGAATAGGATTAAGTTAGTTGGCACTACAAAATACATTGCAATTCTATAGTTTAGTATCATATTAATACATTAGAATACTCTTTATTGTTCACCTACTATGATAATGTTGCATTAGTCAGTATCCAGCTTGAATATTGATATCTCAAAGTAGAAACACTGAATATAACCAGACCATTTCAATAAATATAATGTCTCCAATGGTCAAACCATCATATCTCCACCTTCTATTTATTGGCTGATTGTTGTATTGTGTTGGGTTCACTTAGATTCCACCATATTAGACATCAAACATCAATTATATAACCAATCCCCACCTCAACTCTACATAGCCAATACTCCAACATATACTTGTTATACTGTCATCCAATAAACTCCACATACCAAAATAATATGCATAACCTCATCTAAACTCATTATATTGTCAGTTTGCCAATGGTTTTAGTGCCTAATCACTCAAACAACGGTATAATGTCCAATATCAGATTGTTGTTGTATTGTTTGTGTGTTGTTGTATATTGTTTGTGTATTATCCATATCCCTCCTCTTCCATAGGCTAAATCTCTGTAACAAATATAACAATATCTCCACAGTAGATATATTGTTGTGTATTATGTATACCCACCCATCTCAATGTCATACATCACATAATACTGTTGTACTACTCTGACCGCCGCAGATTGCGTTGTGTATTGTTTGATGCTGATTGAGGATGGACTCCAATGAAGCAACACTACTACTCCAACACTCATAGCCATATCATAGCATATACCAACCACTAATACATAATTAATCCAACCCAACATACCCTACTAACTGCAATTGTTGTCACCACCCTAACCAATAAACAACAACAATTAAAGTAATTATACCCACTGCCATTCAAATTAAACCCTCCAATCTCTAAGCAGCCAATACTAATTCATCTAACAACCTATAAACTAATTGCAATCACCATTGTATTGTTGTATATATCACCCTTAACATTATTAACATAATATTTATCAAGGTGCACCTTGAAATAAACGACATTTTGACGGCGGCACCTCCGACATATACGCCCCCCAACAACGCCATCTACGTAGACCACATCATCATATAATCAGCTTCATCGATTATATTGGTGTATATTGTTGTGCATGGTTGTATATTATTGTGTATTATTGCAATAAAGTTATAGTTGTAACGGCTCATTTTGTTAGTAATATACTGTTGGTACAATTGAAGTGGTTCTGGCCCTATTCCAAAGTATCTAATCCTCAGCATAAATCAATATAGGTCCAGTGAGTAATGTTCCGGCGGTATTTCATTAGTATATAAGTGTTGGTCGCCGTGCCGCCGCCGATTGCCTACTATGGTTAAATTCCATGGTGTATGAAAATGTGTGAGAGATTGTTAGGGAACTTATGGAACTTACTGGAACTTAAAGGAACTTTTTATAGCCAAGGTATCCTGCTTCCTTCATTTTTCGAGAAGTACCTCGCTCCATTTCTGGGACCGCGGATACCAAAATCTCAAAATCTCATAAAATAAAAACAAAATAACAACTCATCATGACTATCGGTGGCTCCTACGGCTAATAGAGGATAGTATCGCTGTACTCCGGCGCATATATCAATGATATATAACCCATGCTAAATACTGGCAAGAAGGTTCCGGCCAAATCCCCCAATAGACGACGATATTCCACTTCTCCTCCGCTACCCCCTCGCCTCATCGAAAATATTGACATACTTGCGAGGATATGCGGCTCGTTGACGGGCTTATTGTCCATCTATATCACCGCACCAATCACCCAGTAGCCGTGATATAATATAGTTATCGATTAGATACGGCGGTGACGATGTAGAACGGCGGTAATGCGGTCTATGATAGCCGATACACATCTACTTGTAATTTTGAAAAATGTGCACATGACATGTCAACAACTAATAGACTATATGCGTGCATGTGTGAATTTGGTTTTTTGCACTGAGATGCTTACAAGTGGAATGTCATTTTTCTCTTGAGACGCGACAATTGACATAATGAGATATGCAATACTAATATTAGGCCGGCCGCCGATACGATATCTGCCTCCATAACTCGCCACACACACACACACACACACACACGCACACACGCACACACACACACACACACAAACACCTCAATATCATATTTTCATTGTCATGAGCTACTAGAATCCCAGGTATAAGAAAAAGTTGATAAGATTTTTTGTGCACATCATATGCACAATAACTCATACATATCGAAGGATTTAACACAATACAATACGGTACCACTTCCTTCCTTCTTTGCTAGGTATGTCAAAGCGTAGCAGTAAAAACAAGGGTTATAGTTTACCCTCATATCTCAGCAGGGATGATCGGCTAATGATCAGTGATCATGGAGGCCGTCATCCTAATGTTCCCCGGGGGAAGCATGGTCAACAACAATACAAGAATTATTGGTATTGTTATTGCATAATCATCGGGTGTATCATTATTACATCATGGAAATTTACACATCGTTCAGCATCTCTGCGGCCATCACCACAAAAGATGAAAAGTATGAAGAGAGTAGAAACAACAATTCTTCAAGCAATAAACAACCAATTTGCAATTGATTATATCAATATTACAATGAGACATATCGACAAATCCGATCCTAATCAACGATTTACAAAGATACGTGCAGTTGATAATATTATACCCTTTGTAATAACAGAACGGAAGTTATTGTGCAAAGACCACAACAAAGAAATGTTAGATATGTATGGAAATGATGATATGGCTGGTAGTTATAAGAGATTAAAGACATTTGTTGATATGATCAATGTTGGATTGAGCTTGAAGATGACAAATGAAAGTACTATTACTAGCATATCTGATCTTCCGCTTCTGATGATGACAGGAGATATACATGGCTGTGATGTACCAACGAAAAGAGAAGCATTTAGTCTTGGTGTTACAAATAGAAATGGATCAGACGAGCTACTCGACTTGAATATAAACTATCCACGTCTTTCATGGGCAATTCCAGCACCTAAATACAATCAAGATGGTTGGTGTCATGCAATTGGTGTACCTGGATATCAAATGTGGTTAGATTACAAAGATGAAACTCATTCTAGTTGGGAAAGAACATTCAGTAAACAAGCTAAACAATATCCATGGTCCAAGAAGAAGAACAAAGCTGTTTGGCGTGGTTCTACAACATCTCATAGTTCATATCCATCAAATAAACTGAGTGACATACCAAGAGGACAGTTGGTAGAAACCTCCATCTCACATCCTCATTTGATTGATGCCGCATTTAAGAGTTTCGATGAAGTATGGAGAGATAGGAAGGAAGAGCTAACGAAGACAACAATTGTGAAAGAAGAAATGAAATTTGATCACTTTATGGAGTACAAGGCAATCATTGATATAGATGGCAACAATTGGAGGTACGTATATTATGTGTCCATATGATTCATATACTTCATACACAAAGTACTAATCACCTCGTCTTTTCTGTATCCAGTTCTCGTTTTCCAAAGCTGCTATGTACAAATAGTGTCGTCATAAAGGTAAGTTGACTAACATTAGAAGTTGCTAAGACTTGAATGTGTGTCCTTGAATGACAAGAATGATAGAGTTCTAATATACTCTTCTGCCCTCAAATTTATAGATAGATCCTTGGTATGGCGAATACTTCTACGAGGAGCTTAAGCCATGGATGGATTATGTGCCTGCGACATTGAAAAATATAATTAACATTACAGAATACGTTCTTGATAAGAATAATGAAGATGAGATGCAAAGCATCATTTCATCTGCTAATGCTTGGTGTCAAAACAAAATTACAAGAGAGGGAATGACAAGAGATATGATGAAACAGATACATAAGTATACCCTGGAACTTGATACATATTTGGATGAGCATGAATACAGTCGTGCAATGCTTATGGATACACTGAATGATCTAGACTTGGAATTGGTGGAGTGCAAATCTCCAATGGCCACTATATTCAGACTGTCTCAACGGCTTCATGTATAGTAAATGATACAAGACAAACACTAATCTAATAAGAACTAATTTATAAAACTATCCATAGATACAAATACATAGAATGAAGAACCGCACCTGATATGAGCTGATAGATTGTTAGGCAACTCGACCCTGCCTGATGCCTGCCAAAATAAAAAGGATACCATTGGTATCCTTTACAAGTTTTCCAGAACCTCTGTCGGGAAGGTGCAGTTTACCCGGTGTTCAGAGAGTAAGTATCACTCAATATAGTAGTCGGCGTGTATGACTGAATCAATAGGGTTCTGTTTAATATAATAAAAGGTATTGCAATAGATGGTGGTGGTCCTGGTCAGCCGGAGATCGCCAAATACTCGCCAAATTTTATTCTTAAATTGACCTGAATGAAGGAGACCCAATTAACAAGTGCAAGTTATATGCATAACTTCTCATGGCCATTCCATAGGTACACTTGATGATCAGTCATTCTATTAGCAAACCTACATCTCAGTGGTGTTTGTATTATTGAGCATCGAGTTTTGAGATGTACCGCCGAACTTCCTCGGTTGAGAGCACCCCAAATGAAGAGGAGCATACCTCTCTCGTATCTCCTCCCCCGCCTCCTCCAAACATTCAAGTCACAACGTATAGGACGAAGAAATGCATCACATTATTGTTGCTGTTGCTAGTTTTAGGCTGCATTTTCATCATTGCAATAAGCAAGGAACAACTTTATAATTCAAGCTCAAAGAATAGCAATTTAAATCCACCCGATCATAGACTGCCATACGGAGAGAGCGATGATCTATTAATGGGGAAGAGTTGTATATACAATCAAAAGCTTGGCGACAAGTATAAATTACCATACAATGTAAAAAGCATTGAAAATTATTGGACATGTCAAGCCTGTGGTAGTGCTCCGGAATTGAATAATACCTCAATAACTGCTGCAACATGTCAACCACTCAAACGAAGAGGAAGGTGTCGTCCATTTCCAACATATTTAGATTCTTCGTCATCATACTCCTCACAAGATAGTAATAAAATACCACGTGTATATACTTCTTATAGTCCTTATACAAGCCAAAAGTCTGTGGTATTGACTTATCATCATGATGGACATCTATATCACAACAGTCATAGATATATACCAAAATGTTCTGCTTTGTTATCGTTGCCCTGCTTTGATTTATCAAGATGTGCGACAAGTAGTAGTATACTCAAGGTGTATTCACACGGAGGAGTAATCAATGACCTATTAGATTATGCAACACAAACTCAACCAACTTTGATACAACGTGTATATAATGCCTCGGAGGCGTGTCTACTAGTGTTGGGATTAAATGCCTACAATTCATCACAGGATATCTATGACAACAATAATGTATGGAATCATGGACAGAATCATTACATCTTTGAGGCATCACGTATGTTCCTCTTCGATTCAATAGGTGATAGACCCATACCCGAGTTCAACTTTGAAATGGCAAGTACATCACGTTCCTCATTAGATGATGCTTGGATACGAGAGGGGTATGATTTACCCACAACATTATCACCTAGATGGAAACCTGCACAGCAAGCAGATGATCGACCACGCCGATACCTACTATCTTTTAAGGGGAATGTTCATAGTTGGGAACAGAGGAATTACCAACATAGATGGATAGCCGCCGAGTATTGGCATGACGAACCCGATGTACATGTTGATACAAAATGTGAGAGTTCAAGGAAGAGGGGAGAATGGGAATTATATAACAATACAAATGAGAATGATTATGGCAATTTGTTATTGAATTCAACCTTCTTCTTTTGTCCTGGTGGCGGTGGCGTACATTCCTTCCGTTTTTCGGAATCATTGTTAGGTGGTGCGATACCTGTTGTAACGAGTGACTTCATTCCACCATTCTATCCGGATATAGATTGGAGTGGATGTATAATACAAGTTAGTGATGCAAGAGTTGTGGATATACCACGTTTGGTACGTGAAATATCAGACGAGGAAGTGAAACGTCGTCAAATTCGTTGTAATGAATTGACTTCTGTCATCTTTGGTAGTACGGATGATCATGACGAATTCTACCACAAGCAATTATTTACTGTTGCAATGATGGTGTGGCATGCTCGAATTAATAGTGCTTTGAAACATCAAGGTGATATTGCTGATAATTTGAACATTAAGAATTAGTAGAGCATCAATTAGAAACAATCATCATACAAGAAAGGATACCTTAGGATACATCTCATGGTTGATATCCTCGACCTTTGCAATAGCCACACATGCTTATGATCATTAAATAACTTCGTACATTGTGAATATGTTTTATTTTAAGATATTGATGTCTTCTATTCATATGTAAAGATAATCTCGCTTCTATTTGAACTGAGACTCAGATCAGTTCTTTCAGTTTCTCACTACTCTACCCAATAATAAAACCACGGTATATAATTCTTGAGATTTAGATATTAAATTCATCTGGATATATGTATGATGTCCTGATAGTCTAAAATAACCTCTCATATACCCAATGATAGATTTTCAATCAGCTAATAGCAGTGGTGGTGGTCAGGTGACACTTTCTCGAAATTGTGTTGGTGTAGTGGAATTGAAGCTAATTGAAGCTTTAAGCTTTAGAGGGGGAAGATGAGTCCACTAAATTGGATGCAACTCTAGCTATTACTATTCGGTTCAGTTTTGCTACTTACTGCTGTTTCACTTCCGACCTGAAATCTAACAATAACAATGTGATACCATAATATAGTTGCAAATCAAAGGTTCTCGCGGTAGAGGTAGGAGGTGGTGTTAGGTAGTGTTATTGTCGTATCAAAAATAATATGTGCGAGTGAACGCTGAGAACAAATATTTCATAACTCATGAGCCTCTGTATAGATAGTTACTAGCAAGCCCGATCTTTAATAATATTATATACATATCGATATGGTGGCAATTAAACTACGACAATTGCTAAGCTTACGAGGCACATCAACATCCATCAGCGGCAGGGGCAGTAGCAATCAGTATGATGTCGATGATAATGATGATGATATACTGCAAGATGCTCACGACGATCTAGCCGCGTCAATTGCAAATCGTGAGTTGTTATTGACGGCTGCTGCAATGCAAAATGGCACATCAATCTGTAATGATGCAAGTTCGGATGGTGCAATACGTGTACTAAGTAATGAGATTCATATGCTACGAGATGAAATGAGAGAAAGATTTGTTGTGTTAGAAAAGAAGTTTACAATCAATTGTGAAGATAATAGTGTTGATGTTTCTATGGATAGTAAATCGGTTTATAAAGATAAGATCGATGATATGTTAGAGGAAGAGACGACAAAATTAGTTAGTCCGGTTGCAAAGGATAAGTTAGAGGCCGAGGATGGGACAGAGATTACATCTAATCAAAATAAGGATAAAGTTATGGATGATATGGCCACTGGAGTTGTTAAGGATGACAAAAGTATAGATTCTGTGAATAAGTCATTAGAAGAAGATACCGCGGGGGAAGATATTGTGGGGGAAGAAGAGGAGGAGTTAAATGTTGACATTATTAATGATAAGAAGCATGAAGATCAGATATGCTAGTAATAGTACTTTCATTTGTCATCTTCAAGCTCAATCCAACATTGATCATATCAACAAATGTCTTTAATCTCTTATAACTACCAGCCATATCATCATTTCCATACATATC
>Ga0214480_100291_pt1 | contig 25134 bp, 22 predicted proteins | sample M1_20Mar14CPVII9_3_FD_165042 | JGI IMG/M metagenome (GOLD analysis project Ga0214480, IMG submission 165042) | Marine eukaryotic communities from Monterey Bay, California, United States - M1_20Mar14CPVII9sort6BwellE17 | ecosystem: Environmental > Aquatic > Marine > Unclassified | place: USA... | reverse complement strand
ATCCCCACTCATCTACTATCTCATACCCATCTCAACTTACTTATGGATCCTCCCTATAAGTACTGCTAGCACTACTACCAATACCAATACTAAATATACCCAAAGTAATACTAAACCCTAACAACACACCCAATCCGGGTGTAAAGTAAGGCTGTACAACATTCACAACAAACTCTTCTAATCCAATAGGTATCTCATAAACACCTGCCTTACTCCCCGCCTCAATAGTAATTAATACACCCGCTAATACAAACAATACAGTACAACCTCCCAATCCAAGTTTTAACGCGCTATCAATACCCTTAATTAATGATGGAGGCAAAACATCTACAAATCCTTTATTCTCAGGCCATGCAGTGTCTAGATTACGTAATATTGTACGTTTCTTCTTTTTATCCTCGGCATCATTTAATGCACGATAATCACCAAGATCGGCTTGTTGTTCTTCATATGATTTTAAACCAAATTTTTCTTTTAATATAGTTTGGGAACGTTCTTCTGGTGATAGACCTTGTAGGTTTAGTTCTTTGGTTTGTGCTTGTTGAGATTGTTGTTGTGAATTGATTGATTGAAGTGGCATACTACTTGAAGCGGTATCCTCATATGTTGATTGTACTGCATTGTCATTATTATCAGATCGTTTGGTAGTAGTAGTAGAAGTACCAAATCCTTCTCCACTGCTTCCTCGTTTCTTCTTTGTCTTCTTTGCTGATAGTGTTGTTGAAGAATATCTTACTTGTTGTGCTGAGGGTATCTTTATAGATAACGGGGATGAAAATGCTTTGCAACATGATACTACTACCGCTAGCAGAAGTATAGATAGACGAAGTATAGATGACATCATTGGTTTATTGTTTGAGTGCAGCATGCAATGATAATGAGTAACAAAATTTGACAAACCAATGATTCAGTGAAAAATGGGCTAAATTAATAAATTAGCTCAGAGATTATGGATTTCGTCACGTGATCGTCGTGTGTGTTAGCACTCTCTGTAGGAAAGCTTCACGTTCCGTTAGAAAGCGTGATGGAGCGTAAGCGTCACGAATCACGAGAGTGAATATTATTAGCTCGTTAAATTAAATGTGTGTCAGTAGTAAAGCATTCATTCAGCATTGGATGAGAATGATAATTGCGAGAGCTTCTCCGGAATATATATCTAAGTGAAATCAGTGCTGAGACAGTCTTTCAAATATCAGCGCCATCATTTAGTCTTGAGGGGAGTAATATACAACTACATAAGATATGAGCAATCCCAAAGCAAATCAGAGAACAACATCAAAATGGATGATACTTGCAATAGTACAATCAATGCTCTTTCTTTTTTATACACCGATACTATGCAAAAAGTATTGGTTAGTTATCTTTGGAAGAGGATTATCAAATGAAGTGGCTGAGGTAAGTACTGTAAACTGTATGTGCATAAGATGTGAACAAGATATGCCTAAACATCTGTACCGTTCGATCATACGCCTACTAGTTCTTACACAACACACTAGTACCAATAGTTATATACTTTGCATTCAATATAACAATGTTACCAATATATTGGATACAACATCCATTCTTCGAGCAGTACAAGATACAACCAGATAAAGCATGGCCATGGCTTGATGAAAAGCAACATGTACGGGACGAGTTTAAGAAGTTATCATTAAAATCAATCAAGTTGACAAGTGTGAATTTATTCATACTGCTACCACTTATGTCTGCAATGAAAATATGGCTTGCTCACGTTACTGGATTAGAGAATCCATATGCCTTCTCATACGAACATTGGCCGAATCCGATAAATGTCGTCAACCTTGTATCAATGGTAGTATTACATGAATTTGGTTTCTATATGACACATAATATGATGCATACCTATCCATCATTATACAAGTATCATAAGATACACCACGAATATAAGATGAATACAACTTTAGCTTCACAACATAATCATCCGATTGACTTTGTTCTTAGTATAGGCACGCCAGCATTACTTGCCGTGACAGTTGTTCGACCTCATATGATTACATTGTTTCAGTTTACAATATGGACCATGTATGCTAATTTAGATGATCATGTTGGCTATGCATTCCCATGGTCACCTGTTCGATGGTTTGTTCCATTGGCGGCTGCAACAGATGAGCACGAGTTTCATCATTCAATAAACTTGGGATGTTATGCATCGAAGTTATCGATTTTCAATTCCTTGTTTGGTGGATATGAATATTACAATAAGAAGAAGACGAAGTCATTATGAATGTATGATCTCTCCTAGCTTTATGTAAACTAACACCATTGGCCATCTCTATCCCATACCATTACACTTTTGTTTACATTAATTTCCTCTAAAGTGGCATTCCATCTCCAAAAAATAATGACAAAGTGACATAAATACTAAGCATCATGATGATAGGCCCAGTGTATTGCAATCCATTATCTAACGGATCAATACCTGCATATTCACTTGATGGGTCATCATTATCAACATAATTGGGTTCTAATCCAAACAATGTTGGTCTCTTGTTATTTGTATCGAATAGTGGCGTACCGTCCGGGTCTACTTCTGGAGGTGTTTCTAGTTTTAAGATTTGATCTAATAGTAGAGATGATGGTGTACTTATTGTATCATTATTATCTTCTTCATTGTCATTATTATTAGGAGAATTGTTGCACAGTACACTATTTCGGTGTGATTTGACACTTATTTTATTGGATATAAAAGCTGATATATACGGCCTCTTGTATGCCGTGCATATTGAGCTGCTGAGTAATATAACTATGATGAACGCATAGAAGATAGAGAGTCTGAGTAATAGATGATACATATTGATGGCTGGTTGTATGTTGAGTAGTTTGATTGCAATCTTATGGGTATCTTTTATCGGCGCTGCGGTATCCTCCTCTTTCTTGTTGTAGAGATATTCAGCTGATATATTATAGATTCTCAATCTACCAATGATAAGTCTAAAGCTTTGTATAGAGATATATGAATGGTATATGGGCCCATGGCACTTAGGACGTAACAAAGATATTTTAGCGATATTATGGCGATAATAATTAATTTTATTCGTTTGGTTTGGCAGATCTAAGTGATGTTTTGTTGTGAGCTCAGAAGAAGAAGTCAAGATATAGTAAGCTTATCATCAGGTAATAGTAATAACTACTTGGATATATACTTAATCATCATCGTCCGTCAACATCATTACCATCGTCCAACTGTTCCAATCGGACGCATTTCAAACTCGTTCTCAGAAAATTGACACATATCACACGTGTCAATTCTCATCACATCACACTCCCGAACACTAAAGATATATCTTGGCCCCGTTGAGCTTATCCGGGGATTTATAACAAAACAAACCATTAGTTCGATATCATCAAATCAACAGTCAGGGTAATATCTCTGACGTATAATACCAAACACGTACAAACAACAACAGCGTGTATCCACTTCTTAAAAGAAATAATAACATCAAAACATCATGGCAGAATTTAGTAAAAGATCTGAGATTACTGTGGAAACCATGGTAAGTATATGCATAGAATTAAACAAAGAGTTAGCATGTTATTTTTTAGAGGGTGTGTGGATTTGTTCTATGTTGTACAAGGAGGGAGGGAAGAGTGGGCAAGCATAACATGATATAAAAGGATACCAAAGGGTGTCAAGTTACTTTTTGTTGGGGACATCCTTTATCATATCTAACACTTACTCATCTCATTTATTCAATATACTATGTATATTTTCAGGGTAAGGTCCACAACCCAACTGGTCAGGGAGTAGCCGCCTTCACAGCTAAGACAAAACACCGCAGTAGTACTTCTGACAAACTGTTACCAAACGGTGAACATCACAAACCATCCGATGATCATCAAACACGTAATACCGAGGAAGGCTCATCACGTCGTAACATTACACGTAAGAAGACTGATCCAGCAATTACAGGCCGGTATGATTCTCGAAACAAGAAGCAAGGCGGTGCCGGGAAAGGCAAATGGCTAGAGGCCATGGATGGATCGGATAGTTTACATAACGATACTGAACCACTTGATAAGAATGATCCCATGTATGTAGCCGAGGAGGATGCTGATCCATCGAGTTATATTCTAAGTAGTTCGAATGTTGCTGATGAACAACGTGCAAGTGGTGCCAATCCAACGGGATATGATGCCAGTAATGACAAGGCTGTTTATGGACCAATGTTAACGTTGTCAGAGTTTAAGATTCGTGTTAGTGATGCCGTTCGTGAATACTTTGATTCGTCTGATGCTGATGAGGTTGTTAGGTGTAAGTTCTTTTTTGTGTTGTATTGTTTGGTATGTGTTGTCCCTTCTACAAGCACTAACTTTTGCTCACATCATGTGCACAACTGAACATCTACACATACAAACAAAACAGGCATTGATGAAATGAAATGCCGTGATTATCATCCCGAGGTTGTTAAACGTGCAATTAGTTTAGGATTAGATGCCGGGCCAAGAGAACGTGAATTGGTAAGCCGATTATTAGCATGTTTACATCCAAATCCATTGACCGATGAGGAAATGGAGATGGGATTTGAGGTATTGTTAGATTCTATTGATGATTTGGTAATTGATATTCCTGATGCCAAGGCCATGGTGGGAAGCTTCCTCGCTCGTGCAGTTGTTGATGAGGTCCTTGCCCCAGCCTTCTTATCGAATAGGAACAGTACTCATCCGGGTGATTGTGTCGTTGAGAAAGCTGTGAGTCTCCTCTCGAGGGAGCACTGCACTGCTCGATTAGAGAAGGTGTGGGGACCTGGCGATGGACGTCCCGTATCAGAGCTTAAAGAAATTATGGACCAGCTCTTAAAGGAGTATCTATTATCTCGAGAACTCGATGAAGCAGCCAGTTGTGTCCGTGAACTTAAGGCAAGTCACTTCCATCACGAACTAGTAAAACGGGGTGTGAAAATTGCAATGGAAGCCGATGGTCGTGATCATGCCTCTGAATCCTCCTCTCTGGATGCAATGGCTGCACTTTTCAAGTTCTTGGTTAATAACAGTATCGTATCGGAGTATCAAGTTGCCAAGGGTGTTAGTCGTTTAAGGAAGATTCTATCGGATTTGAAGTTGGATGTTCCTGCCGCCCCAGAGATGCTGGATGAATTTGAAGGTAGGGCAAGGGATTCTGGATTCTTGCATATCCCAGCAGCTACAGAAGTCAAGGCTTGAGTTGAAATAGCAACTTGTTTGAGATGAGTCGCACGATAGGGAAAACTCTAATGTAATAGCACAATGTATCACATTACTTTTTGATCTTTAAGTTAGACACCAATAATACACATACAAATAAACTTCCTCCTCAATACACCATAACTCCGGCCATTGCTCCGGCCTCAAACAAGAACTTAAACTTTCTAAAGTTGGGCTCCTCCTCAAACAAATCGGCATAATGATCATCAAACAATTCCTTATCAAATAAAGACACCAATAGCATCGTAATAATACCCTCCAATTTCTCCGTCAAGTATAAATTCTCCATCTCTTGTAAAGGATGAAAATCAATACCTGCTCCTTTCCGAGGAAGATCTTTTATAGATTTGCACATCATTTGCTGTTTCAGCTTTTTTGCAATATTATAAAAGAACTCACCCACTATTGCATAAAAGTTCAGACTCATCGTTCCAATGAAAGCATTAGCGTCTGCGATAACTTTCCGTAGATCTAGATTGTAAGCAGCCATATGGTGAAGCAGATCCTCATTTGATAATTTGCTCAACAGAACCTCTAACCTTTCAGGAATGGTATCGTCTATCTCTATTCCATTGCTACTGTCTTCCTCCTCCTCTGATGATGATGATGATGATTCGCTCTCGTTATCTTCTTCATCTGACGATTCATCCTGTGCATTATCATCATTCTGATTTGCTAACCCCATAGACGACGATATGATATACCCTTCATACCCTGGCGGAGCAATGGCAGAGTCCATTATAGCTTCTGCGTCCAAATTAGCTACAGCCTCGACATCAGCCTCCATATCCACATTGATACCTTCTACATCCAACACATCCCCGATCTCTCCATCTTCATTGCGACCATCTTCTTCACCTTCAGATAATGATACATTCACAGCCCCTTGTATAGGATTATCTTCCTCTTCCTCTGAACTATCTTCATCACTATCTTCATATGCCATAAAGGCAGGAATATTCCTATTTAGAGAGGTAGACTCTGATTTGAAACAAAGATACAATTGACGTATCTGATTATCAACCTTGGCACACAGATAGTTATTTCTCATACGCAATAAACTATCTTCTTTCATGACTTCCTTATTCCCCAGTAGAACAATTAATGCCTCATCTCCTAAAGGACGTGCTGTTGCCGGGAATAATGCACCGTCATCCTCCGATCGTGGACAGCGGAAGTTTGTACATTTACATTTATCATAAAAGGTTGCTTTACCTCTAACATGTGGATCATAGACATAGGCGTCTAACTGTGGACACCAACTATTATTCTTAATATGATCGCCTTCTTCGACTAATGTGTTCTGTATTTTCCTTTCTTTGTACTTTTGGATTGTAACATCAATGTTAGTTGCTAATAATCTCAAATCTTTACGCCACCCCTTTATACTTTGGCTATCGTCATCGTGCTTGTATATCTGATCAATTTCATTTGATAGTTGTTGTAAGTTAGTGTTCATTTGTGTGGCGTTTAGTATAGTTTGATTTTGAACAATTTGCAATGCATTCATAATTGTAGTTTGATTATTATCATCTTGCTTATTAACCGCAGGTATGGTTGTCTTTCTGCGTTTAACACGGGCTATTGGTAAACTCTTTGTAGATGGAGTACCACCTGCCATTGCTGCAATTGCAGACATATCCAAATTATCCAAGGCTGCAGCAGTGACAGCTGATGCAATTGCGTCATAATCAATTTCGATTGAGCCTGTACCCGTGTTGTTAAGGGATGCCTCCGCATCAGAAGCTTGCTTGGTCCGCTTTGTTGTTGACATACTTCTAGTATTTTTTAACCTCCTTCTTCTTTTGATTTAGTAGTAAAATGTATAGTTAGAAAGGGTATGCTACACACAATGAACCAAATTTAAGGTGCACCAACTAGAACCAACTTTTGTGCACATGATGTGGTCAGATAAAATTGGTATCGCCCTTAACATATACTCCGGTCACATACCTTTTAAAAGTGCTGCTTTCACTGCCACCACCGCGTTACTTCACACTCTCTAGAGAGGTGTAGAAAGCAGTGCTTCTGAACTCTTACATACTAGAGTAGGTAACAACTGGATTTGAGATTTTGCACCGTATTTAGTAAATAAAAATACGTAAATTGAGTGAATACGGTAATCTTAATATCAAAATCTAAACATAGCAAGAACTAACAAAAACAAGTAAAGCATAGTTAATAGTTACGCTTGGCCTCCATAATATACGCCTTGCAGCCAAGGTAGAGAGTAGAGTAACACATATTATTATTTAGTAGCAGTATAGCAATTTGGTTAGACTGAAAAGAGATCACAGAGGAAAAGATACACATAAGTTTAAAGTGCATCAAAATTAGGTAACAAAGGTACATCAGAATTATTGGTATATCGCAATTGAACAACGACCAGAAATTAGATTTACAAAGCTTCAGTGTATTGTTACACATCAAATAAGAGTATATCACCATAAAGTAAACTTAGAGAGAGGGACGTAAGTGGATACCGACACATTGTATTTGCAGACATTATGTCATTCTTCAAATCCAAACAATCATCAGAACAACAATCAATAGATAACGATGGATCAGGATTCCTACATCCTGAATCATCACTAAGTAGTAACCGTGATCTAGATACAACCTCATGGTCCAAAGAACGTACATCTCAACAATTAGAACTCGAAAATAATTTACATAACAATACTTCAAATCAAAATTGTTGTTCAAGGTTAATAGAATATACAATCAAATCATTATTCATAATTGATATATGTATAGGAATAACATTAATTATTTATGGATCATTAATATTAACACAATTTGATAAAGAATCAGTGGCAATGGCAGCCGTGGTCTTTAGTCTTCTATTTGGATCTATACATTTTACTACAAGTGTCTTGGGTTTTATTTCATTATTTTGGAAGGGATGTAAAAGAAATGGATTGATATTAGTTGGATATGTTGGTCCGTATGTTGCTTTGGTATATTTTACTATTGTTATTGCATTATTGGCTGATACCAGTGGCTTCTTACAATATCTGGATGATCATAAGGAGGTAAGTTTTGTTTGTGTCTTGATAGCTCCAGTCTACATATGTTTGTATCATCATCTGTTCTCACTTCTCTGGTGTTTGTCATCTCTACCCTCGCTTTATTGCTTTAGGTCATGTATTTAGGTGACAATGTAGTAGAGAATACCAAGAGATTAATGCCACTGATATATGTTGTTTTGATTGTCTTGGGTATATTAGAAGCATCAAGGTAAGGTTATCTTCGTCTCGGAGCTCTCCGGTCTTCTTTCTTCCCTTCTGCACACAATCTAAACTTTTCATCCCGGCCACACTTTTCTCTTCTCTTTAACATAGATTTTGCGTCCTAATCAAGTTACAGAAACGCTTGGTTGAGAACGATACGAACGAATCACTCATCCCCCGATCAACCCGGGATGATACTACTATGGAAGGTGGATCATCGGTTGTTTCTGGAAACAGGTCGTTGACAGAAGCACTGTTAGAGGATGCAGCATCGGTTGAAACTGGTTCTCGTCGGGAGACTGCTGAAACGCCAAATTGGTGGGAGAAGTAAGACGAGATTTCTCGGATCGTTCCACTCTAATATAATAGTATATAGATCGTATTAACATTGTAAGAAGCATTGTACTGACTATTCATCTAGCCGTGTATAGTTCCGTAGCTTACGCCTCTCCCGAATAGCAAGAGATTCCTACACTGATCAGACTTTTTGAAGTAGCTGTGTTCTAAGTTTGAGCGGAGGGATTCTTGTTAGATTCAGGAGTTTCTTCTCGTCATGCTCGCTCGTGATAGAAAGGAAAAGAAAATACAACATAAATAAGAAGATCATCATATACGCCATACGTTTCTGAAATGTTCATAAGTTAGAGGTTACAGTTTTTCCTACAATAACGAGAGGGTGTTGGGGTTAAAAGTTCCTTCCCCACACCCCTCAAAAAAGACATCCAGAAGACCCATGATAAGATGGATCATCGAAATAAATGTACATAATGGCTGCATACCGGCCTAGAAAAGGCAGTAAATAGACCGGATATACAAGAGATTCCTAAGGGGATACCATATTGTGTATTTACTTCTTCTTTCCTCCAAAAATACCCTTCGAAAGTCCAGTGTATGCAGGGGCTTGATCAGTCTCACCACTCCAATCATACTTAGTCTTTGCCATATCGTGTCCGCGGTTGGGTAACTTCATCCATGAACCGTTCTCATCGGAACCACGCTTTGTGTAGAACTATAATAAGAAGAAAATTTTGACATAATGAAATTATTTATGGAGGAACAACAACACGGAATGGTTAGCATATATTAAAAGACGCATTATAAAAAACATGTCTGTTATACCCTCAGGACCTTTATATAACAAAGGCAATAAAAACAACACAAAACTCACGTCAGTATAATCTTGGAACTTGAAGGCTTTCTTAACATTACGATCATAATTAGCAGCCTTCTTGGCAACTTCATCCGAACGGATCTTTTCATATTGTGCCTTTGTCAATCCAAATGGAACATAGGAATTATCATTAAGCTTGGCAACACCGGTGGACTTCTTACCAGCACGAGCACCGTAATCATTCTGTGTCTTGTTTGGCTCGAATAAATCCATGTTGGATAACTTCTTGAAGAGTGATTCATTTAATTGTGTGGATTTTTGAGGGGCGGCCTGTGGGGCGAATGCCGAGGTTGATGCCACGGAGGCTGCGATTAATAGAGCGGTGACCTTCATGATTATATTGGAGTATATTGATATAAATAGAGAGTAATAAAGAGGCGAAATTTGACAACTTATTCTGCAAAAAGCTTGCTGTTGCTTGCAAATATGTTTTTAGCTTTAGTGTTACCCCTTTGTGGGGGAAACCAATCTACCCAAAAATTATATAGATACGGTAATAAACAATATGAACACTTACCCAAAAGCAACCATATACCTATAAGTATTTTTTTGAATTAACTGATACCCCCAAACGATAGAGACCGGATCCACTTCAAGGATACCTAATGCAAGTAGTAGGTATAAAAGGATACCTTTACAGCGATTGAACGGTTACTACAGATGTCAACACTCCCCAATTCTTTGGTGTAATAAAACATGATGAACTTGATCCTATGATTGTTGTTGTTGTCTTTATGCTTCGGACTAGGTCGGCCTAAGAAGGGGGGTTGTTGGTTGGTGCAGCAGTCCTTCTCCTAGTCGCTTTCGACTGTCCTTTGGATTTGGAGTCACGGCAAGTTCATCTGCGACAGCAAAATCAGCTAAGAGTGGTTCATCATAAAGGGTGGTTTAGGATATGACCGACATAGTCAACTACTCTATTGAGTGTCAGTAAAAAGTTATTGTCATGGTTTTTGTGTGTTTGTTATTTAGTGTCTAACTTAAGTCAATATTACAATATATCATTAGAATCCTGTCGTATCTCTAGCCTTGACCCATGCTTCCACTGCCTTCTTTAATGACTTGACTATTACAACCTCACTCATTTCTTTGACTATTGTTTTGTTATCCACGTTACATCGTCGTGCACGCACACGGATATTCCCATCGGTAGTCTTTTCGACCAATACCTCGACACCGCCCTCCTTTTGTGCCTTGGTCATTATAGGCTTTGATGATGATGACTTCTTTACAGTCCCTCCTCCTGCTCCACCACTATTGCGTTCCTTCTCATCCATCTTCTCTTCGGTGGCAGACTTGTATCGATCTCCAGTATTTGTAGTTTGGAAGAGGATACGCACTCCATCACGAGTAATAACACCGTCCAATTCTGATGGTGGCTTCCTTGACTTACGAACTAAGACTGGTGTGGTCAGTCCAGTTCCCTTCCGATCACCCTCATATGTAGATGACCATTGCTTGACATATTGCCGTAATTGTTCATACTTGGCATCTAATATACCCTCATCGGTATCTTCTGCACCCCGTCCTGCATCGATTCGTAATAGTTCTGGTCCTGATAGACATAAAAACATATCATTCCATGTAACATCATCAATAATGACTGATGAATCATCTGCTGGTAGACTTCCAGTAGTACACAAGGTAGAATTTCTAGCATAGGGCTGATAAGCCATGGCTTGTATCAAAACATTGGCCGCGGCATTCGAACTAATCTCTCCATCAAGTACATCTCCCGGTTGAATATTGACTTCCCCATTCTTACCATTGTCCTGTATATCACCAAACTTGATAATAGTATAATCCAATGGTGTCTGTTTCCCCACAGTCCGACTTCTTGATATAGATACTAATCCCTGTTCAATTTCACGAATCTTATCCAACTTCCCACCAAACAAATTTGACATTGAATATGGCATCTTATTCGTCCGTTCTGTACCCAAGGAACTAATCAATACTACATGACTGGGTGGCATACCCGCCTTACCACCGGCCACGGGTGCTGTACGTTTTAATATCCGTCCTAATAAACTTTCAAGTGATGATCTGTCATTGATTGATGATGCAAAGATAATTGCAGTTTGTGCATTGTTAGCACCAATGGGAATGTTGGCATAGGGTGAATATGTATCAATGATAATGTTGGAATCAAATGCATCATTCAAGAGGTTTGATAGCTTGTCTAGCATTGGACTAGATGACTTGTCCTGTGTGGGTGGGTGGGTGAGAATGGATGTTGGGTTGGACAATGAGATGTGTTCACTTACGAGTTTGAGCATATGATATGCACACACAGTATGCACTCACCTTCTTATCATCCACAACAATCAACACACGGTTTTCAACATCAAACGAAGAAGAGTCTACAACCTCATCTTCATCCATATTTATACTAGCGGCTACTGCTCTTCTCCTGGCAGCATCAACACTACCCAACAATTTACTTGCACTCTTACTTCCATCACTACCACTGGCAGTAACAGTAACCTCACCATCACCCAAATTACCCCAACTACCCCAATCAACACCCTTACCCAAACTCCCAGCTAACTTATCAGCATTAGCAATCTTCTTAGTACTCTCTCGAAAGTCCTTGTCTTTATTTAAAAAATCATTCGATAATTGATCAATTCGTTCCATTAAATTTTGTTTCTCATATGCAACATTTAGTTCTGCTGCCTTTTCCATTCGACTACGTGATGCTGATAGTTCCGATTGTAACTCGGTACGTAATTCTTCAATATCGGCTAATCGACCATCAATTGCCTTGTCGAGTGTTTCTTGTGCTGCTATTCGTATATCATCAATCTCCTCTTGTGATAGTGTGGGAAGGTGTGCTCCGATGTTTATACCTAACTTTTTACCAATTAGTGAGTCTAATCCGTCTTCTTCTTCGTCGTCATCTTCATAGTAGTCTTCGGGGAAGTCTTCATCATTATTTGGAAGTGCATTGAGTTGATGCATTGGTGATGAGAACACATGATATGCATTTCTTTTGTTTAGTGATATACTGTAACTCGATAATCGGCTTGCTGATGGAGAGAATGCTTTCACTAGTACATATCCTCCATCAATGATTGAAAGGAATACCACTATTGTCAAGTAGGATAGAAGATTGCTAGATATAAAGGCCGCCATTATATTGTTCAATTCCTGAGAAATGAGTAGATAATATATTACTTGCTTAGATTTGACACACAAGATGTGAACAAATATTAATGTAGCCACCAATTCGAATAAGGCGTTACTGAACTAAATAACAGGTATAATAAGAGTATACGAACCCTCCAGAGAATAGAATAGCAATACCAACCTGCCTCCTTATACCAAACCTCCTCTTGACCGCACAAGCAAATAAAAACGTTTAGTCGCTAAATATATTACCCACATTCAATCAACTCATTAACAACAAAGCAATTGCTGTGGGCTATGAGGCTGTAAGAGGAGAGATACAGATATTCCTATATTATTATATAGTGAGCAGTCAAGAAGGAGATAACATGGCCACTGACAATGCCGTAGAAGATAACAGCGGTACCGCTACTACGGCTGCGGTCGCTAACAACTCTAACAACTCAAATGACAATACTATTGCAACCAACAACAACTCGAACAATGAACAACCTCCTTCTATCAACAACAACAATAATACCTCAGAAGAGGAAGAAGAAAAGAGAAAGAAAAAAGAAGACGAAGCCTCCCAAAAACGTCGTGCTATACAATCTATAATGAAAGACACTACATTAACAGACTTGGAACGTCGTTTTCGTATACAAAATTTAATGGATGGTAGTTCCTCCTCCAAAAAGCAAAATGGTGGAAAGGTAGGAAGAGATGGTAGTATTGGTATGGGTAGAGAGGAATTGTTAAGGGGTGGGATATGCCGTAGTACGGCTGTTACTGCCTCGCTACGTAATTTGGGTACCTCATTGCTTGGTTCTGCGGCATCGGGTGGTAGTGGGGTTGTCAACTCAACAACATCAGCAACAGCAGGAGGAAATACCAATCAAGAACAACAGAATACAGGAGTAACACCCTGTATACACTACGAACGTAAATGTAACATAATATCACCATGCTGTCAACGTATCTTCGGTTGTCGAATTTGTCATGATGATGTTATGAATTTACTTGGCGGCGGTAGTGGCGCAATCTCTTCCCCTTTACCGCCTGGTGGTATTGGTATTGGTGATGGGGAGTGTGGACCAATGGACAGGTTTGGTATTAAGGAAATTGTTTGTAAGGAGTGTAATGTTTTGCAGGATAGCAAGTGAGTGTTTTTGTTGTTGTGTGTGTTTTATTTGGGGGGTTTGTTTTGTTCACTTGAATTAAGATGTTTTTGCTAAATCTCTCACCGCCACAACCACATATATAAACGCACCATTTTCAAGAACGAATAAATGTATCAATTGTGGTATAAAATTTGCTGAATATCATTGTCCAAAGTGTAATATATGGATGGCATTGGGAAAACGTCCATTCCATTGTGAGGAGTGTGGTAAGTTTATTATATGTTATTTGTACATTGTTGTTTGGTTGGTTGGGGCGTTTTACATGATGTCCCTTGCTTTGGATATAAACTCATCATATAAACCTTCTACCCGCATTTATTATGTTTATACTAGGATTTTGTCGTGTGGGTGGAGAGGAGAACTTTAAACACTGTTCAGAATGTAGTATGTGTATTGCAGTGTCTACATTTGAGACGCACAATTGGTAAGTATAGCGTATGGGGTGTGATCGACGGAAGTATTACTCTTCTTTGCTTTTTAAAATACAATTTCATACTTATAACTTATATCATACTTTGTACCTTCATTTTATTTATAGTATGAAAGACAAGTACAGGAACAACTGTCCAGTTTGTAGAGAGGATATGTTCTCGTCACGTCAAAGTCCTCAAGATTTGCCCTGTGGACATGCCATTCATGCACATTGTTTTCGTAACCTTGCTGGTTTTGATTATCGGTGAGTAGTATTCCTGGATTATATGTTATATGGGCCCTCCTCCTACTTCATATCACTCATATCTAATCTAATCTTTTTCATAAATGATATTTAAACAGTTGCCCAATCTGCAAAAAGACAGTCGTATCCCAAGAATCCATGAGTGCAGCATGGACGGCACGTGCACGTGATATTGAAATGCAACCCATGCCAGATGATTTGAAACGTGTGGTGAATATAATGTGTAATGATTGTGAGAAGAAGAGTGAGAATTGTAACTGGCATTTCTTGGGAGTGCAGTGCCGAGAGTGTGGAAGTTTCAACACCATAGTTGAGAATGTGGTATCAAGTGGTCAGACTACTGCTTCGTCTACCGCTGGCGGTGGAAATTGATGTAGAGAAGATTTTGGTAGTATTGGTAGTTAGTGAGTCTCCATTTGTGGCGGCCATAGTAGAATAAAGATGAAATCAAAGCATACAACATAATGGTCCGTATCAAATCTGAGTGGTGTCATATTACATATGTTTATTTTACTGGATAGGGTAGGAAGGTCCTCATACATACTAAGAGGAGTAATACACACATATTGAACAACGGTCAATCATGCCCATTTTGAGAGTCCTGCATGATTCCTCAGTACGAGTTTTTTTTTTCAAAGTCAACAGTTTTTTGGCGTGGAGGTCTCTAACAACTAACAGCATACATGCTTCCCTTTCATAAAACTGAATTGAGGTGAGTAGCATTCAACCCAATTGATATGCTTAATTGAGTTGCCTGTTGTTGTATTGTATTGGTATCATCTAGTACTCACATGACTATTATCTCTCTGTATGTATAATAATAGATCAATCATAGACTCATCTCCTGGCCGACCTTCCCTTATACAATAAACAACCTACAATCATGTCTCACGATAATAATAATAATAACAATCAAGAAGAAGAAGAGTCCCCAAGGCCAAGACAACTTCAGTATAATTATCCTCCACCATCGGCCAATCATAACAACTTCTACCCTCCTCCGCCTCATCATCATCCATCAAGCTCGTATCATTACGGACCTCATGGCGGTGCTTATCCATATTACAATGGCACTTCTCAAACAACCACAGACGGTACACCATCATACGGTAATCCTCATGTTCACTATGGTAATCATCATTACTATTATGGCGGCGGAGGAAGCGGAAGTATGCCACACAACCACCAAGTCCCACCCACAAACAACGATAACAATAATACTGTCAAGAGTCCATACTTTAGTCCAAGTCCTCCTCCTTTACCGCCAGTTCCAGCCGAAACAGCTAGTGCCCAGCAACCTCCAGCAGAATCGTTACAAGTTTCACCTGGCCAAGAAGCTAAGGCCATCTATCAAAAAAGCCCGTACTTCAGTGAAGCACCATCCCTTGGACTTGGAGATGGAGGTGGTGGCTCATCTGAGTCTACGGCATCCACTACCATTTCCACGGATGTACATGTTCCATTACCTCCCAAGAGTGCCTTCATGTGCTTCTCGGAGGCCAAGGGTAATGAGATTGCTCAGGGAAGCAAAGTAAGTGTTTCGCTTGTGTGATACTTGAGTTACTCTTTTGTGGCATATGATATATCCTGCTTCTAACCATATTCTTCTATCAACATTCTCAACCCCTGCATGAATAGAAGAGTGGATTTGTTGAGGCGGTAGCATCAGAGTGGAAGAATATCTCGAAGCAAGAGAAGGCGTATTGGGAGAGTATGGCCAAGAATGAGAAGACTCGCTTTGCCAAGGAGAAGGAAGCATTATGCCTTGCAAACAAGGGACCGTTAGTGAAGAAGGTTCGAGCAAAGAAGAATCCATTGGTATGTACTATTCTAGAATTATGCTTTGCTATGACGATTCAATACCTACTCTGCTAACCAGATCGTATCCTCTTCCTTCTTCCACATAAACAGGCTCCGAAGCGCAACATGTCTGCTTTCCTCATGTTTGCACAGCAAAGGCGTCGTCCTTTACAGAAGGAGAATCCAGACATGTCTAATGCTGACATATCACGTCTATTGGGTGAGGTGTGGAGGAATGCAAGTGTTGTAGAGAAGCGACCTTTCTTAGAGCGAGAGGAGGTGGAACGTAAGATCTACAAGGCCAAGATGGAGGCTTGGAAGAATAATCAGAAGCTGCAAAAGTCAATGAAGAAATCGGCATCAACGGATCATCAGACTGGGCATGATGACCAGCAACGTCAGGATACTACTCCAAGTACTCGAGAGGATTCGTATTCTAGATTTGGTGAGTATATCATGTGAAATAGTATCCCTTTTGACATTCTTTGAGTTGAAGTCTCACCTCTTCTCTTTTATTTATCTGCTACTTGAAACAGATTCCGGTCAATATGCAATGTATCCTACGGATGAGAGGAATCAATCAGAGACTGGAGTGCCGTACTATGAGTATGTATACAATCCAGCACAAGCACAACAGCATGCTGAGTCGGCCTATGCTGTAAAGTATTCTTATCCAAGGCCACCCGGGGACTACTGAGGGTGATTAGATGGTAAGGATGGGCGAGAGATGATGATATAATGTTAGGTAATTGAGAAGTCGGCAACTATTGAAACTGCGGTATGCAAGTCGCTATGTATATGTAAAGTCTACTGGCATAGAAGCTATATCTTTAAGATGATTTGTGTTAGCTATGTATGCAAAAAACTAAGTGTAAGTACAATATATTGGCCTCTTCTCGTATTTGTATACTCTCTGACTCTGAGGTATCTTCCCCGAAGCAAAGTCTTCTACTCGTCGTCATCATGTGGCCTCTTCTATCTCTCTATTGGTCTTGCTTCTTCTAAGAAAGTATGGTCGATACATCTCAGAGGATTATAAATTCAATAAATGTATGCATGGTGGTACATGCTGCTCAATATACCTCCATCCACTTCCACAGCCATCACGGGGGTAACGAAAGCATCTCTCAAATGAGATGGTCTTGGCTTTCGTCCAAAGCATAAATAACGGCTTTTATTTTCAAATCAAAGGATATCGAAACCACAATACTGCCCCCTCTCGCCTCGAATTAGAGCCATTGCAACAACAATACGCCATAATTTCAGCAACAACTACAAGAGAAGAGATGGATGAGAGTAATAATAACGAAGGTGTAGAAGTAGAGGCACCGCCTACGTGCCGCTTCTTTGGAGCGGCGGAGAACAGCAACAGCAAGGGCGACTCTATCGATCAACTACCCAACACCGACGATGATGATATCGAGAGTGATTGGGGTGCACCATCTGCCAATCAACAAGGCAAACAACCAAATACTTGTTCTAACATCAAGTTCTACCTCCTATTACTTGCTACGTTGGCAATCTTCCTCGGCGTCGGTATCGGTGAGTATGGTATAGTTTATTGCAATCATCGATCATCGCGTCACCGGGTTGATACCGATTATGGAGACATAAGTGCACAAACCATTCATTTGCTCATCTTATGTGTCGGTGTCGGCATCTCTAATATTAACTCACATATCTTACATATCGATACCTACTATCAACATGACAGGAATCGGAAATTACCTATGTCGGCCGTTGGTGCATCAGATCATGCAGATAAGACGACTCGTCGTTCTCGTCATTCCAAGACCTCCAAGGAAACTGAATCGTCGGATGATAATGATACTCCTGTAGATGTAAGTACATATATGAATATGAGAGTAGAGATGATGACATATTGACATAAGATGTGTACCATAATTTTATTTCTATATTTCTTAACAATCTTCTATTTCATATTTCTATCATACCCGCACATCTTAATCTTTCCACTGGCATCTATATCCCCGATGATCTAAATCTAAAGATCGAGCCACCAGAAGATGTAAGTACACATAAGTGTGAATTAGATGTGCACAAAATATATGCTGAAAATTGTACTAACCTTTTACACATACATTTCTCTATCACAAAGGGAGGAGAAGATGTGCCTGTCGCTGTCGTCCCTCCTTTGCCTGCGTATTACCCGCCTCCAACATGTGAGGGTACTACAGACTCTACAGGATGCAATGCTTATTCAGATTATTGTGAATGGATTGGTGAGGAGAATCGTTGTCAGTCTCGGGAAGGGTTTGGCCAGATCTCGGTGATTGGATGTGAGAGGTTTTCTGGTCCACCAAACCCTACAGGATGCAGGAATGATTTGAATTGTGAATGGGCTGGAACTTACTGTCGGCCCAAAGGAGGATATAGTCCTAATCCTGTGACTGGCGGATGTGAGAGACATTCTACGAATCCATTTGACTCTACAGGATGCATTAATGATCCTAACTGTGAATGGGCTGGAACTTTCTGTCGCCCCAAAGGAGGATATAGTCCTGTGACTGGCGGATGTGAGAGACATTCTACGAATCCATTTGACTCTACAGGATGCATTAATGATCCAAACTGTGAATGGGCTGGAACTTTCTGTCGCCCCAAAGGAGGATATGGACCCTTTCCTAATCCTGTGAATGGATTCTTTCCTGTGACTAGTATCCCATGTGAAGCTAGGCATCCTACAAACTCAGTAGGATGCGACAATGATCAAGGTTGCCAATGGCTAGAGCAAGAATACAGGTGTGCAGCTCGAGACGGAAATCCATTTGAACCTACTACTGACTATCCCAAGTATCCCGGAGGTCCTAATCCTCCCAGTCAAGAAGAGATATACTGTAACAGTATATCAGTCGTCGAACAAGGAGATTTATCAAAGTGTTACAGTGATGATCGGTGTGGTTTGATCTTCAATCCTTATCCGAATCCTTTGATCAATAATGGCAGGTCTCTATGTACTGCATGGTTAGGGTGTGGTGCTTACCTTTATGCTCCGTTAGGGACAGGTATGCCGAGTTGTACTAATGATCCACGTTGTCGAATGAGTTATTTTCCATATGGTTGCTTTGACGCTTATTAGGTTGGGCAATAAGTCAACTGTTCTGTGTGTCTAGAAGTAGAAGTAGAGATTTGAAGAGTATGTGAGTGTTCGGTTCAATGAGAACTTGAAGAATAATATGTTGGGATGAAGAAGCGAGGCCGCGATTCACCAATTAGTGATAGTAGTGATATGTAGTGTGAGTGTTCGGTTCAAAGATACTGAATATGGTTGAGATGAAGAGAGGTAGTGTTTCACTTTCACCAATTAGGATCGTGATCACTTTTTTAATGTTTATATAAAGACTAAAATTTATTATATCCTGATCTCCTGCCTTCTGCCTCTGCATTTGTTTCATAACTATTTATACCGCGTATTCTATCATCACACTAGCCATTCGAAACATTATTCGACGTTCATACTGCATATCATCACTATAGCCCAATTCATCATTACAACGATCATAGATGAAGAGACCTATGGCTCGAGAGATATGCAGTTTTGAAAGCTGCATGCATTTTTTTATTCTTCGCACATATAAAGGATACCGTATCATTTAGTAGAGTAGAGATGACTTAAAAAATCAATTTAGGTGGTATATATATAATATATATATTATCACTGAATGGTATTGATAATTAGTGCATGATTCAAAAGTCAAGACGATGAAGAAATTGGCAATCATAATAAATATCATTCTAATCCAATCCATCATTGCAATAAATGCTGCCTCTCTACACACCACTGATACTGATACCAACAATAATAAGTCGAAACATACAAAACAGTACTATAAGAGAAAATCATATCAATGGAATGCAAATCTACATCGAACAACAGGCATCGCTACGTCATTCGAGCGATCGATATTTCACTACAAACATCAGCCGCCGCCGATTTGTAGTGTCGATAATGATGATGGATTAAGTATGCATCGTCCACCACTATCAACGACGAAGAAGAAACAAATAAAACATATTGTACAAGATATATTTAGTTCATATCCGAACTTCCTGACCAAGCCATCACTTACCTTTGGTCTATGTCAATCGATACCATCAAATGTTGAAAATAAATATTGCAATCATCATTTACAAACATCACTTTTGCATTTAAACATGTTGACATTTGGGAAGCCTCGGATAGTGAAACCATCAAAAAAGCATATCTTTATTAATAATAAATCATCATCTACAGAGAAGGAGAGGGTTATATGCTGTATTGAAATACCAATTAAGGGCGGCCTATTGGCAAATGTAGAATCAAAATCATCAACAACATCTAAGAAGAAGGATGAAGATCATGGATGCATACGATTTATATGGCTACAAACAAAACAGCCAAACAAACAACACACCAAAAAGCATAAAAAGTATCTACATCCCGAGATTATACTAATAACAGAAATTAGAGGAAAGTATCGTCCAACATTGGCAGGTAATAAATTGCCAATATCAAACATGAGAAAGATGTTATATTATTCAACACAACGTATGGTACATACCTATGTTATGTGGAGATATCATGATTATGTTGTTAAGGAATATAGTAGGAGAATAGATGGATGAATATGAATTTGTCTATGTTGGGGAGGAGAGATGATAGTTTACGGTATCTTCAGTTGAATCAAAATTAAAGCACAAGAAAGAAAGACACTATATGCAGCAAAACGACCCGGGAAGTCCACATCAGTGATAAGTATCAGGTTTAGAGTGTTTGAGCAAATATTCAGAAGCATAATCATCAGAATCAGAGACGGCAGATCACAATCAGCAAAAGAGGAGCTGCTATGATTGATATGAGAAGACAATAGATCTTATTATTGGATGGAGATATATGAAATAATAATCCTAAATAGGAGATCTAGATGCCACAAAGTCTACTCATATCAACACATGTCCGTTGATCGCCAAAATAGCTCCTCAATTATAGGAGATCTAGATGCCACAAAGTCTACTCATATCAACACATGTCCGTTGATCGCCAAAATAGCTCCTCAATTCTGAATCACAAAGATCAATCACCAATAAATCACCACAAAAAATAGCAAAGAAGCCAAACATCCGGAGGCCGTCTCCTACTACCAATTAATACACCGAGAGAGTTGCAATACATCCAGAGAGAGAGAGAGAGAGAGAGGGTTATAGCACTACACAGCTCGAGAGGTTGCACGATATATCCACATCACTTTAAAAGATACCCAACAACAAAAACAATATAAAAAACATATGGAAATGAACTAAAACAAAATCATGAACAAATTACTATCCAATTCGTCATACTCCGTCGGTCTAATAATGGCACCACGACGTCATACCGGTGCCGGTATCCGATGGAGTTCCTATGTTGGTGATTTAAGATGTATTGCTACGGGAAGTAGCAGCTATAATACATTTGTAAATTATAATAATTGTAATAATATTAAAAGTAGTAACAAGGAACAGAGAGAATCAAGGCAAGGGAGTATGAATAGGGGAGTACGTACCTTCTCAACAACAAGTAAACAAATCAAACAATATACAAAATCAGCAAAACTATCAACTCTTTCTACTACACAACGAGAGGGAGCACCACATGAACGTCTGTTGATATTAGGATCAGGCGTTGCCGGTTGTTCCACGGCATTAACAGCGGCTCGATATGGTATACCAGTAACAGTATTACATGCCGGCAGTAACAAAGAGGATTGTAATTCATATTGGGCACAGGGGGGTGTTATTTATCGTAATTATCGATTGTTGGAGAAGAGTAATAATGTGAAGAGGTGAGTTTTTGATATCCCCCATTGTTGCTGTAGATGCTTTTGGTTATTTTGCTTTTGCAAACTACTTACTTATATGTGCCTGAATCGATATTTGTTGATTCTAATATTATTCCTTGTCCTCCTGCTCTTTTCTATGTTTCTATTTGCAAATTGCAATAAACTGTAGTAGCTCCTCCGAAGAACAGCAAAAGCTAGTTGACACACCACTATCACTAGTAAATGATATCCGTATAGCATCAGGATATACCTCACCATTACAACGTTCAACATCCATAGAGGAATGTACCTATTCCTCAAATTTGCATCAAAATTCAAATTCTACATCATCAGCAAGTAACAACAACTTAATGGGCAAGCAATGTCCAAAGTCAGGAGTACAATGGAATGAAGACGCAGCATGGAAATTAGCATGTGAAGGTCCGTCACGTATTCGTGAGTTACTCCTCGGACAAAAGGATGACGGATTAGGCGAGACACATGGATGTGTCGTACCCTTCGACAGAACAACATTACCAACATCCAACGAAAATGATGATAATGATGGATTAGGTAAAGATGTTAATTGTGAAGAAGATGACGTGTTAAGTTTGTGTTTAGAAGCTAGTCATGCCGCACCACGGATCATCCATTATGCAGACTGTACCGGGAAAGTAATTACTGAGAATATAACAAAAGCGGCTGCTGAACATCCATTGATTGAATTTGTTGGTGATTCAATTGTTACTGATTTGATATTGGATGAGAATAGTAGTGGAAATGAAGATAACGGTGGGGGAATGGTGATTGGTGCACAGGTACTGGATAAGAGTACCAATCAACTTAGCAAGTATTATTCCGTACATGGTGTGGTATTGGCAAGTGGTGGGTTGGCGGGTATATATCAACATTCGACTAATCCATTGGGGTTTAATGCGTTGGGATCAAGTGTTGGATTGGCACTACGGATGCAAAATCGTCTTACTCCTCCTTCTTCTGTATTCGGAGGAAGAACAACAAGTAGCACCAAGAAGAAGAACAAGAAGAACAATATTGTATCTGATTTGGAATATGTACAATTCCATCCAACATCACTCTACCTACCCAACGAGGCACGATTCTTACTAACCGAGGCATTACGGGGTGAGGGTGCTATACTTCGAGATTTAGACGGACGTGCATTTGCACATGATTATCATCCCAATGGTGAATTGGCACCACGGGATATTGTTGCCCGTGCTGTATTCTGTGAAAGTCAAAAGACTGTTGATGCAGAGGATGCGGCACAGCATAATGCCTATTTGGATATTACACATCGTGATTCGACATGGTTGAAAGATCGTTTCCCAAGTATTGATCGACATTTGATGTCACGTGATACACCCATGGATTTCACCAAGGAAAGGATTCCAATCATACCTGCTGCACATTACACGTGTGGAGGTGTAACTACTGATTTGAATGGATGTGTCGTTGGTAATCGTAACTTGTATGCGGCAGGTGAGGCCGCACGGACAGGGTTGCATGGTGGTAATCGTCTTGCCAGTACAAGTTTATTAGAAGGGTTGGTATATGGTGCATCTGTGGGTGAGATGGTAGCGGGCGTAGTTAAAGATGAGAGTGATAGCGCTGCGTTAGAAGAACGTGAGAAGGTTATGGAAACGATGCATCATGCTCGTCATGCCATTGAACAACGATTGGTAATGGAAGAACAGCAGCAACAGTTGTCATCAAGTTCTTCTGTTGCTGATGAACGTATCACTCAAGAAGCAACGTCCATCCTTGCACATTTGAAATCACTCATGTGGGACAATGTCGGAGTTGTTCGTACACCCACCAAACTTGATTTGGCAGTATCAGAATTAACAGCCATTCGTGATCAAGCTGATCGATTATGGGAAGAAGATGGTGCTGGATGGGAGGTAGTTGCCTTACGAGATGCTGCTTATGCAGGATTGGCCGTGGCAGATGCCGCATTAGCCAATCAAGTGTCGGGAGGAGCACATCACGTGGTATTGGATGAAGAAGACAAAGATGGCAGCGATGATGATGACGAAGAAGTTGTTTTGGCAAGAGCTTAAGACTGGTCAACTCTTAATGACTAAATAAAGTAAAAGGGAATATACTTTAAAATTTGCTTGGTTACTTGTGATGATTAAGTTGTTATCGTCATAGTAATCTGACCCATTTCTCTTCTCTAATTCTCTAGCATATTATTTCATCACCCCTAATTAAACATAGCCCCGCTCCATCCTAACAGCACCTCTAGCTTTTCTTTTATACCTTAAAATAATGCCGTAATCACAAAGATTGCAAGACCTTTTCTCCACTACTTATAATTTATTCATTAAGAATAATCCCCCACATCTTATCATGGTATGAATACTGTTTTGGGACTATCCGCGAGGCATTCGAAGAATTCGAAGACACGCTTTTCTTTTACACCTAATACCTTCCCCCCACTGCTTATAATTATAGTTTATTCATCAAGCCGTCCGCCACTGACGACTCTTCCTTATTCAAGTCAGTACCTAGCAATACCTTATCTGCTTCATCTTTACCTCCCCGTGCTAGCTCGTTACTTCCTGCCTTACTCCTAGCCGCCTGTTGATCAGCGGGCTTTGGTCCTTTTTACATATGTTGCAATAGGTTTTTGTATGTTGCAATAGAATTTTGGTGTCAGCAACTACAAACCAGATAATGCATAAGAGATACACAAGATGTGCACACATTAACAATAACTTACCATATTTCTCCTTAGCCGTTTTCTTTTCTTTAACAGCACGTTGAAATGCACCCTCCCGTGCCGAGGCAATTGTGGGCGTTGTTGCAATGATGGCAGCTGATGTCGTTGCTGCTTTAGTGAGGAAGGCTTTCCGTGATGAAATAGAAAATGCTGACACTTCTGTTCTTTGATGGGTAGTTGCAATTGATGCGAGTAATATAGCAAAGTAGACCTTCA
>Ga0214480_100289_pt1 | contig 25256 bp, 27 predicted proteins | sample M1_20Mar14CPVII9_3_FD_165042 | JGI IMG/M metagenome (GOLD analysis project Ga0214480, IMG submission 165042) | Marine eukaryotic communities from Monterey Bay, California, United States - M1_20Mar14CPVII9sort6BwellE17 | ecosystem: Environmental > Aquatic > Marine > Unclassified | place: USA... | reverse complement strand
ATTCATGGTATCTGGTAATCATTTCTGGTGACCAATTTAGTTGGATGTTCTTGTAGTCGGTATAATAAGGTTGGAAATTGATGATATTGACTCGAGCTTCATATGTTGCTGGAATCGACTTTGTTTCGTTGTGTCCTAGCCATGTACGGTAGCTGAGAAGACCGCGTTGATGTTGATTTGGTGGTATAGAAAGATCAGGATTACCGTTCCACAATGCCGCAACATTATTTGCAAAGCCACCATGGATATTATCCGTCACAGCAATTGGAGTGTATCCGTGATGTTGATTCATGGGATGGGTAAAATCAACATGACAAAATGGTGCTTGCAAGTGAACACTATTACCGGCATCATGATATATACCATTAGCATCGCGGTTTGTGAAGATTGCCGAGTTCTCAGCAATATTACACAAACAGTGAGGATTCAATTTCTGGTTCTCGATGGCTGCAATTCTGTCGTAATTGCGATCATTAAGTACAAATATTGGTGCAAGACGGATATCATTTGGTTGATCAACTGGGTAACTCTTCACCCATCCCCTATCTGCTGTCTGAAGATGGCGACGAAGTTGTTCAATATCCTCTATACATCTCAGTCTCCTCAGTGGTACAGTGTTAACAGGTGCATTAGGTCTCTGGACATAATGATCTATAGCATCAATATGATTATTATTGATAATATTTTGATAGTGAGGTACAAGATTTTGGATGACATTATTCATCTGATGATTATTGAGTAAGTTGTTATTACGAAGAGAGTATCTTCGAACTTCTTGGTATTCAGGTTCGTTGGGACCATATAACATGAATGTCTGTATCAACTTGTTACTAACATATCTTTGTTTATGAAAACGTACATTGGCGGCTAATGGCCGAAGAAATGTCGCCATTATATGAATTGTGATATATAGAGAACTACCGACTCGGCGGGTATATCTATTTAGACTCGGAGAGTATCTGATATGATCAGATGCCGATCGTACAAATAATAATAGAAGAGAGGTGTATCAACGGCGATGATAATGATATGATATACATACCAAACGATATCTAGATAGATATGAGCTACAAGCTCGTTTTGTTGAGTGGGTAGTATAATGATTGGTAGTAAATGAACAAGATATGAGCAATTATCGACACACAGGTAGCTTCTCGGGTTCTTTGCAAAGTTTAACTCCACGAACAGAACACGGAGAAATATTTTGTCTGTACCTGCCTCTCTATGTCCGATCAGTCACTGTCAAGGTACTCCATACATATTATCAAATTCAACTAGCAGCTCACAACTCACAACGACACCGAAAAATAAAGGCCTTAAGCTGCAACAAAGTCGTATTTGTAGATCATCAATGCTCAATCGATAAACATAGTCATTGCAATTACATAATAGGTTTACAATACTATTATCCGATCATGTCCGACTCTAGCAACCCACAATTATACGAGCAGTACGTATCGACAATCGGCAGTGGCGAACTACCACTACCACCGCCACTTCCACCACCACTTCCATCTGATGGCGGTGGTAAACTCCCACCACAACTACCACCGTCAATACCCCCGCCACAAGTGCAAGTACAACCACAGGTGGCGGTACCATCAAATGAAGGCAGGATATCAATGGCAGTCGTCCATGACCAAGCAGGAAAGGCTCTTCTCGATATATTGGGGATGTCTGATACCCAATGCCCTGTTGTTGAAATTTCATCATTCCCTAATGGTAATATGATGCCTCAATCATCACAGATAGCACGTGCAACGAACCGGATTTGCCGTGAAGAGGGATGTAATAACAACGTTGTCAATAGCGGAGTTTGTAAGCTACACGGTGCCAAGAAGAGGATTTGCCGTGAAGAGGGATGTAATAACATCGTTATTGAGGGAGGAGCATGTAAGCGACACGGTGCAGTAGTGCAGCTGTGCAGTTATGATGGATGTGGTAATCAAGTTGTCAATAGTGGGGTATGTATTAGACACGGTGCAGCATCGATGGAGAGGAAGACTTGTAAAGAAGAAGGATGTACTAATAATGCAAGGTCAGGACAAGAAGTTTGTGTTCGACACGGTGCTAAGAGGGAGGAGAATAAGTTGTGTAGCCATGAAGGATGCAGCAATAAAGTTGTCAATAGTGGGGTATGTACTCGACATGGTGCCAACTAAATTGGTCACCAGAAATGATTACCAGATACCATGAATGGTCAAATGGAACCTTCTGTATAATTCCAAGTAATTGTCAGGCTGGAACATCATGGTGTGCACAGCCACACAACCTTGATAAAGTGCGCATGCTGGTGAACCCAACTCCTAATTCATATGCACAAGTCATACAGGCTAATACTATCAACAATCAAATGAATCTCCCGCAAATAAATAATGCATTGACGAACACAACAGCAGCGGCCGGTTTAGTTCTATCCAATGGTAACTACAATGCACAATCAGGTAATGCTGTTGTTGTAGGTTTTGTACTCGATACTTATTTTAATATTGATAACATTCTATATCCTCTCGTTTTGATATACTAATACAGGCCGCAACTGTTATGGGAATATGGATGTAGGAGATGCATTTATATATCATCACCACGAAGAACGTAGGAGTACGTATAATGATCCCGGGTTATGTCCAGAACTCGGGCATAGTTGCCTAATGCATACTATCCTGCACTCTGATTTGAAGTATGTAGCTCCTCAAACATTGGATGGAAACAATATTCCAGGACATGAGCGGATTATCAGGTGGAGACTAGGCGTTCCAACTTATGCAACACATCACATTATTAGAGGTCACGATACCGCTCCTTTCACAGGTGCAACCTGGATTCTATTTGGTAAATGTTACAGACCTTGCCGGACTAAGGTTCAAAGAATTGTACTTGATCTACCACCTGGTACGCAATTATGATTGTGTTAAACATAGAACAAATATTACAATCATCAGATAGACAAACTCTACTTACCTCTTCCAATCTTGATGTCAATATGATTGCAGTACACAATACCGTTCTATATCCTTCTATATTGCATGAATATTATATATGTTTGTGTTGTGTGTATCCCCATTGTGATTTACTGCGCCCAATAGCAAACTAAACACACTTTCACTTTATCTTTTGTTTTGAGTTGTTCGTGTTTTCGATGTGTTTAATAAAACCAAACAACAATATCAACAAACTGTCTCCAAACTTAATATTTTAAATATCACTTTGCTATTGTTAAATTAGTTTGTATAGATTAATTGATGTATATCGCTCGATGATTATAGTATATATCGGCAACCATCGTCGTCTAGTAAGGAATTATTATTTGCAGTATCATTAGTATTAGAAGAGGTAGTAGTATCTAGTTTTCTCTTATTGGTTGTCGTTAGTACTTGGTTGTTGTTGCTGCCACGCCATCAGTTGATGGTTTTGATATGTTGCAATGATATCATCATGAGAGTTTGATGAAGATAACTTATCAGTTATATCAGCCATATTTTTGTAGTTTCTTATACGATGACGCAAGATTGCGTATGTATTTAGTAGTGCCTTAAACAAGAATATGGTGATATCATATAAATCAACTCAATCAATAGAGATCAGAAAAAAGGATACCGACAATTATGTGAGTATGTAGAGAATAAGAATGAAGAGCTATCTACCATACTACTCACCCCTACCTCCACTCGCGGTAATCCGTTTGGTGCCAAGACACTTGCAGTCAAGTCCATAGATGTCAACATGGGCACCGTCACTGTTGACGTACACAAATCCAACTTAAGTGACCCGAATACCATCGTCAATGAAATGCCAGAACTAGCAGCAGAAGTTGCAAGCCTGAATCGCCCTGTGAAGTTTGATTCGATAGAAGATTCTAATGATAATCACGGTGGCCATCTCATTGTAATGCATACACCTAATAATGTACAGAAACTGGAGGGAGTGGAGATTAATCACTTTGGCCAACAGGGCATTCTTGGACGATATGTGAGTTTGCTGTTTTTGTCATGTATCATCTGCTTGTGTGATATCAACTTATCATCAATCATCAATCTTTTCTTTACACAGCCCGTCCATTTCCACTTCTCAAACAATGTCGCTGGCTCAGTAGTACGAAAGAATGTAGTTCGTAATTCTAACCAACGCTGCTTCGTTATCCATGTCACCAATTCTGTACTCGTTGAAAACAACGTCGCATTTAATACCGTTGGACACTGTTATATTACCGAGAATGGCAATGAAATTGACAATACATTCAAGGATAACTTGAACTCTCAAACTAAGATGCAGGGTATAAGTATTGGGGCAAGTGATCGAGATTGCTCAACGTTCTGGGTGACTAGTCCACGAAACCACTTGTAAGTACTGGTGTTATCTTCTTGTAACATATATGTATATTCCTAACCGAGATTATAATTAAACTATAACTTGCATTATAAAGTATTGGCAATGTTGCAGCAGGTGAGTGGAAACTGTACAATACTATTACTTACTATCTCTTGTGTGCAAGCACTCACCTCATATGCTGTTGCTAACCAACAATACAGTCACACCACCAAAATTCATATAAAGCTTGTGACACAGGGATCCTGGTAGGTGAACAATTGTCAAGTAACAGTACAGGGAGTACAGGGAGAGGGTATGAATAACAATTATTATATAGCAGTTTATTGAAACTTCACTCTAAGTGAACCCACAATATTCATAGACCCTCACTAGGTCTGTAATTGTTCACATTGCCTAGATTGTTCACATTGCTGTTTTTCTGACACCCTCCCTTCTTTGTTGATGTACATTTCTTCACTCCCCCCTCAATCTCATTTGTATCCATCAAATTGTATTGAAAACTACATTTAGGACAGGTGTAAAACTTGGCACATAGGTCACTTGGATCTTGCAACAAAACTTTACTCAAAACAAGGTATGAGTAACTAAATTTTTCACCTTCAAGATGTTCATCATCCTCGTCTTTAGGATTTTCACTCGAGTCTCTAGACTTGCATGATGCCCTGAAGCGTGGATACTCGACTTCAAGATCTTCCATACCCTCCCTTGGAATAGTCACTGGACGATCAAACTTTTCCATTGCTTTAACAATGAGTTGTGACAAGTGACGAGTCATGCTGACTACTCCATCATTATCAGGTGTGACTTTTAGTCTCATTCTACTTTGGATGTTGTTATCTAGATTTATATCACCTTCATTTTTGTTGTACTCGAGCACAGATGGAAGTGTCCAACCTTCAGGTAGATCAGTGTCAGTAAGAGAGTCAACCTTTGCAATGAATCTCTCGGTTGCCTTGATAAATCGATCCAATGGCATTGAGCCAGTAATCTGATCACATACTCCAGCGTCTACTTCTTTTTGCAACTCAACCTTGTACATAAGTGCAAGCTTACGGAGCTGAGGAACATCGTAGTTCTTATGTAAAGATGCAATTCCGTTACCAGTAAAATCAAAGTACTGGAGAATACCGTGAGGATCGTGATTCCTAATAATACCTGCCGCATTATCTGCACTAACATAGTGTCCCATGTAGCTAATCATATGTTCAAATGTGATATCCTTTGGTGTTGAAACTTGATTTGGAAATCGTTTCTTGATGTATTTGAAGGCTTCTTCTTTGTTGTCTTCGTAGACGGACAATACAGCAGCATTAGTTCCTCGGCTGGCAAAGTAGGACGTCATGTGTCCAAATGTAATGTCTTCCCGTGTTGATACTTGATTTGGAAATCGTTTCTTGATGTATGCGAAGGCTTCTTCTTTGTTGTCTTTGTATACTTTCAAGACAGCAGCATTGTATCCTCGGTCCGAGCCTCGGCTACTGAAGAAGGACTTTTGATATTCGTATAATGTGGTATCATCAACATTTACACTCTCAGAAGCCACATCAATCTGATATCTATCAAGACAGAATGCCCGATATTCACCAGGATTGTCAATACAGATTCGTATCCGTCAAAGCTTCCTTGATACAAATTGTAATGTGTTTCCGACTCTTCTCGAAGGATTTCCATAGCTTCTTCCTTGTCATTGCAACAGCCAGTATCTAAAAGCCACTGCACAAATAACTTTGCCTCAGTTCTCTTTGCACCTGTAGTCAATCCACCTAAGACACACCCAGCACGATATCTGGCCTCAGCCGCTTTGTATAATGGAGAGCTAGTGTCTACAATGCCTGAACAATATGTACACACAGCATTGGAATCACCAGAAATCAGTCGTTTCTGCTGAGTTCCCATGTAATTCATAGCCTCTATCTTCATTTCCATGTTACTTCTAAACTTCTTCTTGTAGAATGAACATGGATGGTATCCGGCAACAAGCTTGGCACCAGTAGGGTCTGCTGTAATGAAATTGTCACGATTGTCTTTGTATGCCTTTTGTAACTTCTTCTCACTACCATGAACCTGTGGATTGATGAAAATGTAAGTGATTGATAAAGTAAGTGTAAGAATATAGCTAGTTAGAATAATTACATAATGAGAATTCCCCTTACCCATTTTGCATGCATATCCATTGCTCCCTTGGAAGAAAAACAGATGACACACTCCTTCTCGATAACCTCCAGAACATTTGAATAACTCTCTCTAATGAGTTGAATATTCTCTACTGAAAGAACGTCAGACAGATCCTTGTATGCAAAGTAACAAACACTTTCAAAGTCTACCTGAACGCTCTTCATGTGATTCTCAATGCCAATCATCTCTATAATGGCAAAGAAGAGTAAGTAATCAAAATTAATACAATACATACTCATCATAAAATGAACCCACCTTTCTTGAAATCCCAGGTATCTGAAATAAGTGTTTTTCCGTCTCTATGCATAACAGTTGCACAATGCTGTGTACCTTTCAAAGCGCGAGCTGCTTAAATGGTATTGTAGTGAAGGTAGTCGGCGCACAATACATCAGTAGTACCATGATTACGCATTTTCCAAGGTAGCCGTGGATAAGTGAAGTAGAGTAGACTACCATCCTTGTATCTATAATGTTTCACGACTTCATGATGAGCCTTCACAGCATTATATATACGAACCAACTTTGGACAGTATCGCTCTGGATGAGTTTCAATGTCATGTGGGGCATCCATATGAGAGTTACCACGTCTAAAAAGAGAGTATCGGAATGAGTAAGAGATGAATAAGGTAGAGATGATACATTCGAACACTAATTTCACAAACATACATACCTTGACGGCCTCTTGCATTGAGCTGTCCTTTCGTTGGTTCAACTTTCTCTTCCAAAGATTCTCTCAGTCCAGGTGCTAATTGCTTAGTATCAACATTCATTGACGATTGAGTCTCATCGGAGAGCCTTTGAGAAGTACATTCCGACTGATCATCATCACTAAACACACAATCACTTGAGAGTTTGACTTCAGTCTTAGAGTCAAATGAAACCTTTGACTTCACTGTCCTCTTTGTCGGTGTTGGTTCTTGTGGTGGAAGTTTCTCATTCTCATTGGCAACAGAGTATGACTTGTGTTTTTTGGCTTGAGGGTGATTGTGAGCATATTGAAAGAAGTGAGCATCTGTCAATTCCTCATTCGGATTCTTATCTGCAACTTCCAATATGATATCGAGAGCAAGTTGATGATGGCCGACATCAAAATGATTGTCAACATACTTATACAACTGTGTAATTGTTCTCGGATTGTCGTGATGCACATGTGTTGGAAGTCTACTAAATGCAATATCGTAAGCGTCATCTTTAGAAGCATGTTGACGAGCAGGATTAGTCGATGAAGAAACAGCATGACTTGTTGCATGAGTGTTCATGTGTTGATCCTCATCGTCTGGGTTTACTTTCAGTCGTTTAGATCTCCGCACCCCTCCAAGACCACGGAAATTGATGCTGATTGACGATTCATTTGTGACACCACTATCACCAAGCGTCATACCATTGTCAAGAACTGTTCCGTCATGAACAAGAAAAGCTGATTCAGAATGTAACGTTCCAGGTGGAAGATAACCTGCTCGTTCCTCGATTGCCTCCATAGTGTTCACTTCTTTAGTAAAGATTAGAATAAAGAAAGGTTAGAAGAGGTTGTAGAAGAGATTAAGCAATGTATACACTTGACATGTTACTTACCAACCACTGGAACTTCCTGTTGATCTTGTACTCCAACTCCAGTCCAAGGATTCTCATACCGTACCTCGTTAAAAGCAACAGTTTGTTTAGCCAAGTCATGAACAAGATCGAGACACATCTGATTATGAACAACGACCTGCTGAGCAAAACCATATAACAAATCAACTTCTCTCTGTGCCATTTCAACTTCTACCTCTACTAACCCATCGACTAACTCGTTGATTTCCGCTCTGTCCTGAGCATACAGGGGTTCAAGAGCAAGACGCATATTATCCTCATTGGCATGTTCTTCCCAGTTAGGGTGTATGTAATGAGGGCCATGATAATCTGTTAAAAGTGTGTAATAAAAGGGAGAGATATCAACGTGTTAGATCAATCAATCGGTATGTGATAAGGTGAGATGAGATGAGGCTCAAAGTGAAGTAACTTACCATCATATTCGGCAAGTAGGGAAGCCTGTTGTTCAACAAGCTCGTTCATTCGATCTCGCCATTGATTAGCAAGACGATTCACTTCCCTATCAATCACCTCGGGATTTCCTACAGCTAATCCGTGTTGTAACTGGTCAGTAAGTCTATCCATCTGAGCTTGTAGTTCACTATTCAATGGGGGTGGGCTGAAAGGAAGCGTAGATCTACCTCCACCACCGCCGCCACCTCCAGGACGTCCTCCACCTAATCCACCATTGCCACCGATGACACCTCCAGTAATGAAACGTCCAAAGTTGATCCAAATACTGATCATCTTTGGATACTTATCGCTGTCGAGGAAGAACTGGACTGTTTCATCAACATTGTTATGATGAAGGACTAGCTGTTTATCGATCTCAAACAAAGCAGGGATTGTTTCAATTTTATTTTGATAAACGGACATCACGAGTCTTTGTTGGACCTTGCATTCAGGTGTTAGACCATCATAATGACCCAGAGCATCAGCACCGCATTCATTGGTATGTTGAGCAAGTGCATTATCAATCTTCGTAGTATTGACAACTGAAAGTTGGTCCGAGGCATTGATGTCTGCACTATCTATGTTGATAGTAGGTTGTTGATACAAAGGAGGATGGATAGAAGATGCGTGGTGTGTTTTGCACATTACTTGATTGAAAAGAGAATGGACTACCGATACCAACTCCACCCAAGACAAGCAATACAGCAATAAGTATTCCCACTGCCTTTGATTTGCGCCCCTTCCCTCTACGTTGTGATGCGGCTAGGCGATCTTCCAATTCCTTGGCCAACTTGCTACCCCTCTTCTTTAGCATGGCATTATTATCCTTATTCCAATTCCACATTGTCTAAGTATATTTGTGTGGTAAAGATGGTGAGGTGAAGTATAATTAATTGATGAGAGTTGATGCATGATTAGATTTTAGAAAAAACGTGCAATCAATGGTATATCATACTATATGATATACCCAGATTGCATTTGATATACACCACATATTCGATTTACCTTGTTATTTTGCATAATATAAGTAAATATAATCCACTGTATAAATGAAATAAGTAAAGAAGAGAGAGTAGGAATGGCACATGAACCATACAAAAAGATGAGATATTTTTTTAACACAATAAGTAAAAGTAAAAGGCACAGCACAACCGCCCAGCCAACTTACGTGTATGGAATGAATGAATTACGTGATACTGATAAATGGAGGGACTAATGTGGTGTGTGATTGGATGATAGTGATATATTTTTAGTAATCTTTGATGCAGTGTTGATCAGTAAGTAGATATAAAATGGTGGTGAATACCAGAGAAGATGGCCACTGGAGTGTGTAAAAACCTTATTAGGTGTCAGATCCTGTATATAAAATTATAAATTAAGACGGGTCAGGGTATATATGGAGGTACAGTTGGTTGGGAAAGTGCATAGACCAATTAGATAACATAACAATATCAAAAATAAAAAAAGATCTTTAACTTACCTCTGCTGCCGAGGATGAATCAGAGCGGAACGAACGGTGGCGTATCGTTACCGGTGGACCCTAGGATCCTTTATGCGGCGTGTGACACGGGTGATTATTGTCTGGTGTTTGTTTACCAGAGGTGGACTGTTGCTATTGCTGCCTATCACCAAATTGTGCTCTTCTGCTAATTTAGGCCCAAAACACGAATAAAATCGCAAAAGTTTAAGGCGATATGCAACTAACAACAAGAAGGAGATGATTGAGACCTATTGAGAAGACAAGAATGATAAAATAGGCACAGTATACGACACTCTGATACATTTGTTCTTACCATTGTTGTGATCATACTATTACTAGCGTCATAACCTTTCAGAAGACCTAAGTCAACTAAAACAACATCCAAATTTTACATTTACATTCCACAAACAACCTAACAATTGGGTATTGTTGATATGGTTGACATGATTGTTGGTATTCTTAATAATGTTTTATAAATAAATATCACTTTTTCTTTTTTGTAACCCGCCATTGGGTGAATATCACTTTAATAATCACATCGTCTAATACCTTGACTACTGCCCTAATATACACATACGCACACTTTTTGAATAAGGATGGTACCAGGCAACATATTCTGGGTCACAGATACGCGCAGGTATATTAAAGGCGATATGTAAGACATAGTGGCAATCATATTATCCACTGGCGTTGCTTTGTGCACTGTACTATAATACAACACCATGAAAAATTGTATATTTTATTGCAATTGATGTGTATTATTAGTTTTGTGATTTTTGCCATTAAATACCGCAAGTGCCTCTTGGATAGCAGATAGCTTTACTCCTAGTGATTTACATTGATATATCAGTGAGTTATTGCATGGCCGTACTACTTTGTAAGGATCCACGGTGGATAAAAGGAGGTTTAATGCAGCGATGTACAAGATACCGTATCTTTTTTGACAAAAAGCATTGGGCCTTTAGCTTACTATTAGGTAGTCAAAGATCAGGTTTCTGGTTCGAGTTGTTGAGAGGTGTAACTTCAGGCTACCCTGTCTCGACCTTTGTCAACAACACTGCCCATAATAATGAGAGAGACAAACTGAGAATGTATCCAAAGGATAGTCCGAGTTTGCATTGTACTATCATGTGAATTCGTGTGAAAGTCTCGACGACTTGACTGCTATATAATTTGACCTTAGTTTGCCTTTATTTGATTGCCTTTGCAAAATACATGTACTAACATTAAGTTCCTATCATCTCTCTACATCTTCATAAACCATGCTAACGCGCATCTTCCAGGGATATCAACCCACTTCCCTAACCTACTTTGACGGATTAGTTGCACACTCTAATGGAGACTTTGGCATGTTCATCAAGAGATCTCGCAACTTTCGAATTAGGAACTCTATATTCGCCAACAACCAACTTGCAGGCATAAGCTATCATAGCAATATTTTTCACACGGAGGTTCAAGACTCTACCTTCTATGCCCGGCTCACTCGCCATGCCGATACTCATTGCAATAATGCAGTCGGTATCAAATTCTCGTTAGAACAAGGGTGGAGACAGATACGAATCATGAACTCATCTTTCGTTGGATACGGTAACGTTCCACCCAGCTGCAGTGGCCCTGGGCAAGCACTTCAATTAGAAAATTTGCAAGGTCATGCCGATGCTGCATCCAGCAATATAATGCCAATCCTCGAAGGTAATACATTTACATCAAACAACCCCGAGTGGGCATTTCAAGTGGTACCTGGATCGTTTAATTCAAACTTTCGTATTTTCCTTGAGGATGCAGACGGTGCAATGAACCCAGCAGGAGTTCCAGGCTTTTTTGTCCACAACAAGCCTCACAATACTGCCTTTTTGCCTTCATGTTCTCAGGCAGTAGGAGGCAAGTATGCTGGTAATTCTGAACTACTCTTTTGTGAGGGAACTTGCCTATAAGGAAGGCCTCCTTCAATGTTTTTGGTGATGCACAGATGGTTATCACCTCTCGGTCAGACTCCACCAAGACATATACCTACGGCCAAGGCAACTTTGACCCTATTCTTCCTGCTGATGAATATGACGTCAGTTTCAAGGATCTGGTCACTGGTGAAGCTGTATACCAGTCAACGAATCTCGCCTTCAGTGCACCGCCGGTCTGCGAAGAGTATGTTACAGAGAGTAGCTTGTTTCTTGCCCAACCTCCTCCAGGATACTTTCCTCTCTACAACCGTTTCAACGTGTCAGATGTAGTTTCTTATTCCAATGTTGAACTACAAGCCAATTCAATTGGATACATTGACAATGGTGATTGGTGGTCGTATTCTAATGTATATTTTGGTGAAGCAGAGAATGATTCAACAAGGATTCGTATCAGGTTCTCAAAGGGTACCAACGGAGGGACTTTGCAAGTTCGACTCGGAGACAGAAATGGACAAATCATTGCAGAATGGGACCCCTTCTTCACAGGTGGATGGGGTGAGTATACAGAGGCTACATTTGATATTGATGCCTCTGTTACTGGTCTTCATCAAGTGACTTTTGTTGCTCTCGGGGTTAATGGATTAATGGGTCTTCAATGGTGGGAGCTCGCACCGCCACCTCCACCTTCAACCTCGCCCACATTAGCTCCGTCAAATTCTCCGTCACCTCCGCCAACTCGTTCACCACAAGATTCAAGTGAAACTTGGATTCGTAAAGATGCAGGAGATGTAATCGCACAACAAGGTATTGTCATCGATGCCAACAATAATGTAGGCTATTTTGACAAGAACGGTAAGGTTCTCGAGTATGCGTGTTCATCATTCTAAACTTATGCTGATATCCTTTGATCTCTTTATTCAGATTGGTTTACTTATGACAATGTGTACTTTGGTGACTCGCCAGGTACAGTCGGTCGGATGAAGATCCGTTTTTCGAAAGGAAATACATTTGGCCGTATTGAGATTAGATTGGGCAACCAACATGGACCCGTTATTGGAAACATATATCCGTTCTATACAGGTAAGTCCGTGTTATTGTTTTTTATTTGTGAATGTATAAAGTCTCGTTGATATGGGACTTCTTCTCTCTCTTTTTTGAGGATACCGGGAGGTATCCTTACTCTCTGGGATCTCTTGATACTTGATGCCCTAACAAAGTTCTATCTCTCTTTCCTCCATCATTATAACGCGCATCTTCATAAGGCGGATGGGGTAATTATGTCAAAGCATATTGGGATATCGATGCCACAGAGATTCAAGGCTTCCATCAAGTAACCTTCAGAGGATTTGATAGTCCAGGTCTACTTGGTTTAGATTGGTGGGAGTTTTCTTCCCCAATCAATCCTTCTGATTATACACTCTATGAGAAAAAGGAGGCGGAAGATGTGATGGCAGTATATCGTGTCAATGTGTACAGCTGGGGCTTGGGATACTTTGGACGAGGCGAATTTGTCGCGTATGATAACATTTGGTTCGGTGAGGTAGGAGAGGTAAGTAAGATACTCGTCAGATATTCAAAAGGAAACAACGGAGGCAGGATGGAGTTTCGCCTTGACCATCGTTATGGGCCAGTTATAGGGAACTTCTACCCTCAAAACACAGGTGGGTGGGGAACATATAACGAAGCAACCTTTGATATAAGCTCGTCAGTGTCAGGTCTGCACAAGCTTTATATCGTTGGGTACGATGTTCGTAACGGAGTATGGAACTTTGACTACTTTCAACCAATGGCCTAAAAGGAGAAAGTAGGGGGTGAGTTGAATTAGGTATTAGAACTGATAGAAGTTGATTAGGTATATCGAATATAGCTATAGGCCGGCTTGAAAGCTAAGCTAACTGTAGATGAATAAAGCTAAGAAATAGAGAAAGCACTAGTCGCTCCTTTCTTCCACAACATCTAATGGCCAAACTGTACAACGCCTTCACTGCATCTAGATATACTTAAGAGCTCTAAGAATATTGTTCAGCTTACTTTCTTTTTACTTTTTAGCATGTATAAATCTAATGGACAATGTGTATTTACAGAAGTACAGTCTTCTTCCACCAAAACATCCAAAACATAAACATCCAAACATATAATAGTGTACAAAATAGCGAGAAGAGTTGCACGACGACTTAGTCTCCAACATTGAAATTCAAGAAATCAGTACTAGGGCTCATGGGTGAACCAAAGAATGTACCAGCTTGCATATTGATCAATGCATCATCAAAGTTTTGATCCATAAAGTCAAATGAACCGCTTCCAGTTGAAATTTCACCTCTTGGTGAACTCAATAGTCTTGGTGAGCTGAACATCCTTGGTGAATATCCTCCCTTTGACAATGGGATCTCTTCATCACGTATCTCATCCCGTCCAGGAGAGGGTGGTAACGACGAACTAGACTGTGACCGATCGGAATGGGTAACAATCGATGACGACGACGAGGGTTCAAGCTCTCTTCGGAATCGACCAGGCGAGTCGTCAGCGAATGACGTTGGATTGCGTGGAGGTGAACCGAATCCAACACACTCAGCCTCAGTGCCGCTACTGGCAGTATCTCCATTGTGTTCATCACGCTGTTCACGTGTCCTTGATGATCTTGTGGTCATACCACCACTCTTGCCACTGCCACCAACAGGAGATCGGGGTTCAGGCACGGGGAATGCCGTCAACTTCTCCCAGCTTCCGTAACATGACGTACTTGATATATCGGGCACACTGCTGCCAGCAGCATCTTCACTTGTTGTACGAGCACGCTTGTTGCTCACTGTACTCTCTGGCTTAGCTTGACGTTTCTTGTTGTTGGCCGGAGTACCCTTCATCTTCTTCGTCTTGGTAGAGTTTCTCGAGTCAACCATTTCAACATCAACAGGCTGCGCTTCGATAGCCTTTGTCTTATCACTTGTCTTATCCTTCTGGACACAGCTTCCATACTGAACCAAGAAAACATCAATCTTTTCATTCTCAGGACTTTTTAAGAACATTTGAAACTTGCGTGTGCCTGGCTTCATACCCTCATCTGGATCGGGCACATCGAGCATCGTCCCGGGAGGTGCTCGTACTGCAATCATTGTATCCTCACATAATGATGATAGAGATGTTAATTCATCTTTGGTAATGTACATCCATGGATTGCCCTCCTTGCCATCCTTTCCATCATCGCTGTTCTTGGCACTGGATGATGTAGGCGACTTGGAATAACTCTTAACAAGACTAGACATATAAGCAATATATCTATCCAATTCTTCCTCTTCATTCATTAACTTTTCAACATTGGTAACTAATGCCTTCTCCTGTCCACGATGTGCAATGGCGGATGAAATAGCATCTAATCCTGATAAATTCCCACCGGGTGATATATGACGTGTTACTGTTGGTGGACTAATTGGTGCATCTCCTCCTTCTCCATCTTTACTACCATTGCCTCGACTTGGACTATTCTTACCAGTAATTGTAATACTCGTATTACTACTACTACTCAAACTTCCATTACTACCATCAACACCATTATCACTGAGTACTTGATTCACACGATCACCAATCCAAGCAATATGATTCTTATTCCTCTTTTCAATTAATCCAATACCCTCCAAGACATTTGTTATGTCATAGATGCGACGTTTTTGTACTTGTAATTCCTTACAGGCTGCATTCAAGTCTAATGTCCCACCTTCGGAATCACCCTCACCTTCGGAGGCTTTGACTCCTAAATAGGTACCATTCTCTAAACAACCATGACTTGCTGCTCTTTTAAGTAAATAAACAAATTTCTTAGTTAGTAAGCCTAGTGAAGAATCATACCGTGTTGATGTTGCCATTAAACAACTAGGGTATTGTGCTCCACTTCCAGTGGTGGAATTGGAATCGATACTTCTTGATCCTGATCCTGGTGATGAGGTATTCTTACGTGGACTGTTGTGGACTGTAGGTGGTCCTGACTTACGACTTGGTGATGATGTAGTTGACTTTGGTTTGACAAATTGTGGACTTGGTTTAGTAGGATTTATACCGTAGTGTGAGGTTGGTACTATTGGCTTCATCATCATACTATTTGATGCTACACCGACACCGTGATGACCACCGCTGGGTGATGAGGATGAATGAGACGAGGAGGATGAAGTGTGTACAGTGGGTGTGGAGAAGTGCGCTCCATTACTGCTGTTGTTGTTGCTACTTGTTCCTGCACTTGATGGACTTGAGTACCCAGCAGTAGTATTGCCACCTTGTGGAGCTGTGAGATAGGACAAGAGTGAGATTGGGAGACGAAGTTAGAGAGACGGATAGAGACGGAATATCAAACCAGCAACACAACAACAAGGTACGTACCAGGCATATAACTCGAATGAGGAGATGCATGAACATTATGATGTTGATTGGGAGATGATCCACTGCTAGATGATCGTGGAGGTGTACCAGCCACTACCACCTGTACCTGCTGTTGACCTGTGGTAACCTGAACAGTAGTCTGCTGACCCTTCTGAGCCCGAGATTGAGGATGAGCATACGACACATGAGGAGGAGCTTGATGATAGCTTTGACGCTGTCCTTGACTTCCCTTGTAACCCTGAGACTGAGCGGCTTGAGCAGCTTGATGAGCAACAAACGTAGAGTGCTTCGTATGAACACTACTGGATGTTTCAGGCGTGACCGCATTCACAATTGCTCCTTCTTTCTTACTCGATTGAGCACCACTCTTCTGTTTAGCACTTGATTGAGGAACACTACTCGACTGACATTGTTGCTGTATAGGAACTAGTACATATCCAGGAGGTGCCTGTTGTTGTTGTTGTTGTTGTTGTTGACTGGTAGCAGCATGATGTGGAGGAGGATGACTGTACTGATGATGATAATGAGAAGTAGAGTGTACCACATGTGGTTGCTGCTGTGTATACATTACCGGGCGTTGTTGCTGACCATGAGCTGCTGTAGGATGTTGCCCTTGCTGACTCTGTGGTGGCACGGCATATGACGATTGATGATGAGGATGACTACCATACGCTTGTTGATGAGTAGTAGGTTGGTAATACTGAGTTGGATAGGCAGTATAGTAACCTTGTTGTTGAGGAGCAGTAGATGATGTTTGAGGAGCTCCTCCTTGATACGACGATGGATGAGTAGTAACAACTTGTTGGTTACTACTTATGGGTGGTGGTGGTGGTGCCGACGATGATGGTTGTGACACCTTGGTATTAGCAGCTTGTCTTGACATTGTATTTCTCTCTATTGCAACGATATATTGAAGGAGATGATAGACGGCTTTGGTTGTATTGATCGACAGTCTTTTGTAGAGATTTTACTCGAACTTCTTCACAGGTAATTATGTTATTGCAATAGACTGATGATTGACACAAGCGGTGTAAGATGGTATACCCTATGATGATCAACAAACTGTTATAGCTACCTCCACAGTGTCACTTAGTTCTAAACCTCGATGAATGAGAATGAGATGACGATTGATATTGTAGGAGGCCTAATGGATAGCTATTAGATAACTAACAAAGCATGTAGATGGTTCACTCGACTAATTATTATGAATTGTGTCAAGCAACGGTGCGATAGTCGACCATACCAAAGCCAACAAGAGCCAACTTTATACCACTCGAAACGCTAGTCAAGATTGTTTTTGTTCATCATCTATCGGCATCTTTCTCACATATGGAGTCTTTTGAGGATCTTAATTGGAAGGTTTCTCAATATCGGATTTAAGGGTTCTTCTTCGGTATCCTTGTATTACAATAAAAAGCCCACGTACCATATCTTTTTTCCAAGGGCGATGTGCCCAGAATCATTGATTGTGCCCTTCATCTCGTCATTGGGTGTTCACCGTTCATATCATTGCCCTAGTTGTCTGAGAAAGTTTGCTACTAAAAGACGGACGACGGCCATGAACGATCGAAGAGGTAGACAGCCGCATTTTATTCATCACATCGATGAGAATAATCCACAGTTTCAATATAATAATCAGCAACAACAACAATATGCTACTACCCATCCTCCAACTCAACCTAATGCAGTATATTATACATATCAACATCCAAGTCCAGCACAGCGAGGTCAACAGAGATTGCAATCTAGTCTAAGACAACAAACTCAGCAGTACTATCCACCACCGCAACGCTATCACTATCCACCACCACAACACAGATATGCAACGCCATCGCCAGTTCGTGTACCTAACCGCCGCCACCAACAATATGATAATACAACATTGTTACATCAGCAGTTGGAATTGGAGGCTGCTTTCAGTTATATCACGACATTAGAGCAGCAACTTGAGACTGCCAATAGTGAGGTATCAAGGTTAAAGGCTGAATGTAACACTAAAGATGGTCTAATCATCTACTTGGAGGAAAAGTTACTGGAGGCCGAATCATCTGCAGTAAATCGCCACTGCTTACATTACAATCCGCAGACAGATACAGTTTTAGATATATCTAATTTGGGTGAAGAGATAATCCGCCAATATGTTCAACAGCACCAGAATACATACACATATTGTAGTGGCGGATTATCTAACCTTCATACGCACATCAACAATGTCAAATTAAGTCTACAGGCAAATATTGATCCTTCCAAACCAAACTCTAAATGTATATTGTGTGACTCAAGGAAAGCGAAGGGATTGGAGATATTTTTAAAAATGTGCTCAGACTGTTACAAAACTCAAGTCACGAAGCGTTTGACATATGAGGAAATCTTTGCAAAAGAGATTATGCATGCCTTTCCAGATTTCAAAGTCAAAGAAAATCTTCCATTTCCTACAACTAACTATGAAGAGATATGTATCGGGTTACAGAAGAAGCTTTAGAACAAATTGAATTTGATGGGATAGGTCATGTTAGAAATGCCACATATACTGTTTCCACATTGTATTATAGGGATGCCAATCGTTCGAAGCATATATCAGAGGAAAACAGTATCTGTAATGGAACATGTACCCGTTTGACACGCATCTTTCATGGCTTGGAACGAGTTCCAGACAAGACAACCGTAGAGTTTGTGATTGACTTATTGCAGAATGAATACAGTGATGTTCCTGGGGGTCACTACAATCATACCAAAGATTTAGTATTGTTGCTCAATTATGATATCAACAACTTCAAAGCAAATCTTCAAGTACGGAGATATGTCTCAATATATGGTACAGATGTTGTCCGTGTGCTTCGTTGTGATCAAGAGGACAATGAATGGGTCAATGTCGACTTGACCGATCTACTGCACAACCAGATCAGGGGTAAGTGAAGAGCTGAGCTATTGTTTTCTTTACTTGTATATGTACTTGTATGTTCACCATCAAACTTCATACACTATAGGTATGCATGATGAAGACCATTTCCGTATTGATGAGCTTGGGGGGGCTAGCGACAGCTCGTTGTATTTTGATCAAGCTCCTGGCCTCAGCTGCACATGTTATGATGAAGGTAGTGATCCAGGTCAGTGTCGATTCCATCCATTTGGAAAGAGAGTCCATTTGTCACATAATTCTAAACGGTCATGTGAAGAAGTCATGCTTGCGTATGCCGAAGCATGGAGCAAAAATAACGGGAACCTCGACTTTGACATGTGCATAATGCTTCAAGCAGCGCTTGCTATGATGGTTGGTATATTTGATATACACCAGTTCATTATGTTCAACTTTCACAGGCATTTGATTTTGATTTGAAACCTCAATTACATCATTTGGTACAAGAGTATTTTCGGCGGAATATAAGAGTTGGAATGAAATTACGGATGATCAATATGAAAACGAGTAACAACTTTGACAGACTTGATATATTTAGTATGACAGTAGACGAGGTGACAAAACTACTCGAGGAGATGAATACTGTAGATGTCGAAGGGGTAGGCGCATCGTGTCACTTTGATAAAGACGACTTCGACTTCTTGATAAAAAGCTCAGAGATGATGAATCAGATACTGGAAATCAATGAAATTGGACACAGTTATGTATGTGTCGAGCCTCACGAAGGTGAATACGAGCCACCGTAATCGAGTAAGGCGACTTAGATGATATGTGGATTCCGTAGTGCTGTTTAGTAAACGTAGTCCATGACATATGTTTAGACACTATTTACTGACAATGTCGGATGTGTTTCTGGTTTTAATTTGGATACCGGGGTTCTGAAGGTATCCTTTAAGTAATTAATCGGCTTATATATCCAATTCCCAATTATCGAGTAACCTATTATTGTTAGGTATTAGTCCCTGCACATGATTGAGGCAACAAAAAGAAGCAAAAACTAATAACCTCTACCTAACAATATATAGGTCTGCTAGTTAACGGCGTGGGAAGCAATAAACATCCATAGAACACAAGTATAGGAGGGTATATTGATTAGCAAAGAGTGTTGTATATCGGGGTATTGATTTTAGCGGCGAAGTAAAAAGCAACAACAACAAAAACAACACCAAAGTAATTGCAACAGAAATTTAACACAAACCAAGATTGCAACAGAACTATTATATATATCAAATATGAGTGACCATATAACATCGTGGGATAACGACTACGCCCGTATAGCACGTGCAGCATCCCAACTACGAACAACTAATAATAACTCCTCCTCATTTGATCGACAGGGTCAAACATCATCCATACAAGCAGGTATAAATCGACTAGCATCACAGTTAAATTCATTAGAAAGTAATTTAAGTTTAACAACTGCCGAGGCATCACGACGTAGGAATTTATTAGAGGGATTAAATGTACAGTTATCTAGTGGAAATGCAAGTGGTGGTATAGTTGGAAGGGTTGGGGGAGGTGAATCATCCACAGCAGCAGCATTACGACAACAAGATGATATGATAGATGAATTAGCCGTAGGCGTTGGTAGACTAAAAACACAAACTGGATTAATACATCAAGAGGCGAATGCACATGTCCGATTATTAGATGAGATGGATAATAATGTTGATTTAGCCAATCAGGGATTAGAGGAGGAAACTAGGAGGGCAATGAAGTTGAGGGAAGAGAAGAGTATATGGAGATTACATTTGATTATTGTTGGATTGAGTGTGTTATTGTTCTTGCTTATATTGATGGGATTGTCATAGGATTAGTTGATATTATTGCATATATGTGAAGGGTTTCTACATAATAGGGGGAGCGAAGAGTTGTTGGTTATTGGATACCTTCTTAACAAATAAAATATTGTGAAATTATATGTTCAGGAGGCGGTCATTTACGCAATTGTACATAAAATGCAGCGGATATACGGAGATGTATTAGATTAGCTCTTATCATGCATTTAAACTGCAGTACACTATTTTCTACTTGCGTATCTATTCCTTTTATTGTGTATCTGCTCTATTGTGATCTGATACATTGAATACACCCACAAGATGCTGCGCATTATACTCTTCATTTGTTTCATTATATGCATCATAGAGCTTCAAGGTGTCGTTTACAGTATCTACCTCATAGAAGAATATCCGGTCTCTGATAAATGCCATATAATTCATCTCCTGGAGTCTGACTGCAGCACAATACTTTCTAGTGCTTGCAAAACTACCTGTGCTGAATGAATTTTCACTTAGTTGTTCATATCCACCAAAGTATCTATTGCAACCATTGCTACCAGACATTCGGCTAGAATTGAAATTTAGGGTTATAGAATGTGTTGTATCAATAGGTTGTGCCGTCGTGCCTACATTATAGGCAAGTTCTGTTGCTTGCCATGTGGTATTGTTGAGAGATGTCAATGTCACTAGAGATCTTCTTGAGTTATCATATGTTCCTCTGAGGCTATTTCGCCCGGCAGTAACCGATACTAGAATTAGAAGCGTAGTCATCAAAAGGTTCATCATCGTTAGGTTCATGTTGTCGTCCGTTTGTATCTGTTTGAGTATGTCTGTTATGGTAATTGTCGATCGATAGTCTTCTTTTTATGAACGGAGCGCTAGAGCTATCAGTCACAGAAATCTTCAACCCTAAGGCCAAAACCAAGATTATGAGACTGCTTGGCAAGTAATAAACGTTGCATGCATTATTGTTTTGCCTCAGCCTAAAAGGAGAAGTCCCATACCATTTTTAGACACACTTGAATTGCACGACAAAAGCGGTATCCTTTCAACTTTAGGACACGTATCCAATTTGTTGATTTTCCTCAGCCTCTCTTACCTCCATCCCCTTCTCCTAAGGGCTGGCCCATAAATCAATACAATCATACAATAAGGTACAGTAAATACTCATCCCGAATATATCATCTCTTAATTTGCTCATAACCCTAATTGAGCTCATAAATCAACTAAGATTATAAATATCATCCGATCTTCAAATCTAAATCCACACCATTATGGCGACTGATTGTCCAATTTGTCTTGAACTGCTCTCTTCGAAAGAGTTGGGGGTTACAAAGGATTGTGGCCATCCAATTCACATGGCTTGTTGGGAAGACTACGTTGCTTATCAGCGTTCGAAGAAGTGTCCTATGTGCGATACTCCAACAGATGTTGTTAGGGTCTATTTGAATCTGGGGGGTACAAATAGAACCATTGCACCAGACGTGAAGCCAGACGTGAAGCCTCCAGCTATAAAGAGCAGTAGTTCTAGTAATAGTCCAAGCCCCTCTTCGTCTTCATCAACCAGTAGCAGCTCATCTTCCTCAAGTGATTCTGATTCAGAGGTATCTTCGGATGAAGATGAGAGTGTTACAGACGCTGAAGTTGAGTTCACCACCATAGCCATTCAAGGGCTCCAGAAAGTGGTGTCACCAGTGTCCAGATCAAGCTGCCCGCTACAATGTTTACTATCATGCCGTCCAATACTTTAGAGGTATCCTCATTTCCAGCAAACCTTGTTACTTCCACAGTCAGTAGAGGATGTCTCTCTTTCAGCTTGGTTGGTGATGTTGCGTCTGTTGCTTCAGCAACTCGTAAGGGTGTACGTGTTGGTATCCCATCCTATATGCTCAATTCAGTGTACTTGGATAGGGCCGTCAAAGCCCAGATTCTTAATGGATTTACAGACTTGAAAAGGATCCGACTGTCTGGTGCTAGCTCTCTTAAAGCTAGCTTAGTTTCTGCCATGTCTCCTATCACATTGCAAATTGAAGGAGCTTCAAGCTTGGCAGTGGAATCCAATGCCAGTATCACGGGATACATTTCTGGTGCTTCCAGTGTACAGTTAAAGACTTCTAATTTGGAACACGTCAACTTAAGTGGTTGTTCTAAACTCAAGGTCATGGGAAATGTCACTTCTAGTCAGGTCTCAGGGTGTTCAACACTCACCGCTGATGGACACGTTAATCACAGTGATGTTTCGGGCATGAGCAAGCTACATGCTGCATCTATTGGCCGTGTTTCTTGCTCAGGCATGTCAAGCTATGAGATTGGTCAGTCCAGTTTATCGGTTGATGTTTCCGAGGAAGCTCATATCAAAAACTCTTCGTCAAATGTGGTTATTGACGGCGGCACTATCACAAATAACGGCATTACAACTACTTACTCTCATGGAAATGTCGTGGTGACTAATCGTTTCTATTATTGAAAGGATAGCTTGTTTTGTGTTGTGCTGTTCCAGAGGCGGTAATTGTAGGTATAAAATATATTTATGTTGTGTCAAGGCTTGATTCGTTTGAAGCTGTACCAATCTTTTTACTCTTCAATCTCAGCATCTACAACTCCAGCTATTTGCTTGCGAGCTGCACGTCTATCATTTGGAGAATTACCAAGCATCCAGCTAGACACTTCATCTACTAATTCATCCAAAGCTTCCTCGTCTCCGAATGAAGCATTTTGAAACCCTCCCGTAGCCTCATTTGCCATATCTCGAATGAAATTATCATCTTCGGGTACAAAGTCATTTAATCCTAACTTGAGGAACACGGGCTAGAGATAGTGTGTGCATACAGAAGTGGGTTAGAATAACAATTGAGATACCTAAATGATACATATCTTGTGTACTCACCGTCAAATGTGTTCCTTGTAGATATGAAACTGCCGGTGATCCACTTCCTTCTTCCTCACCAAAGCACTTGACAAAACTTTTTGTACTATCTAAATCATCATCATCAAAACTAAACATTCGTATCTTCTTCAAAACTTCCTCATTATTAGCAAATTTGCTCTCTATTATCTTGTTCATATCTGATGGAGATGGTGTGAATTCTAAACCAACCGCGCTTACAGCCATACCTGCTAGATCAAACAGTGTATCAAAAGCAGGATTGCCAGGACCGAACCCACCGATTGGACTGCCCACATTCAATTCTTGCGCGAATGAGCGTCCCATTGTTATAGTCTCTGCAAATGCAAAGTTGTTATAACTTATACATCCCAGACCAGCTAATTCGTCACCAATACCAGTTGCTGCAATACCAATTGAATGAAGTTTAGCACCTAACGAGTGCCCCACAGCATACTTTGGTAACTGACTAGGATATCCTCTTGTATCCTCACATTGAATAATTGAATTCTTCATCCGTTTCACACATTTTTGTGCAATACTAAAATGATCTAATCCAACTTCATATGGTATAGCAATAACTGACGCATTCATTTTAACACTAAGCTTTTGTAGGAATGTTGAATAGGATATATGTGGAAATTGACCAAGTACTGCCCCGCCTAAGAAGAATATAACACATGATGGTACTGAACCTGATGTTGGTTCTAAGAGGTAGACAATTTCGGGTGATGCATCTTCATCTTCTTTCACGTCGAGTATCGTCCATTCACCAATCTTTTTAGATTTATCATTTTGTGTAGCTAACCACTTTTGATCTAACTTTGCTAATGCCGTTACTAAGTTTCCACCGATTGCATCAGCTGCATTATTTTCTTGATCTGATTTATTGTTGTCGCTGTCATCTGAAGCTAATTCCAACAATGTGGTATCTCTTATGTTTACATTTTGCAATGACGATGTACTTGGTCTGATTGAAGGTATAAAAGCTTGTGTAGTAAAGGCCGTACAGCAAAGCACATAGGCAGTAATGATTATAGTAAGCATGGTAAAAGTATGGGACAACTAACCAGTCAGAAAAGGAAGATTGTATGGAAGTTTAGGTGCACGGATGAAGTGATGTGTTAACAACCAACAAACCTCAACAAAACCAACAAAAATATGTGCTTTCAACAGTAGTTACGGGTTGCAATACGACGATGATAAGTTCAGAATGAGGTGGCAAAGAGTTGGCAAGCAGTCAATCAACTTGACAAACTTTATAATCAGTTTTCAATTTTCATGAGGCAGTCAACTAACTCCTTTATAACATTACACATGTAAGCAATAACTATGGTTTAGTAGGATACCATTTTGCATAATTGTCAAAAGTCAAACCATGGGATTTCCTATGTAGTTCATTAGCGGC
>Ga0214480_100288_pt1 | contig 25345 bp, 23 predicted proteins | sample M1_20Mar14CPVII9_3_FD_165042 | JGI IMG/M metagenome (GOLD analysis project Ga0214480, IMG submission 165042) | Marine eukaryotic communities from Monterey Bay, California, United States - M1_20Mar14CPVII9sort6BwellE17 | ecosystem: Environmental > Aquatic > Marine > Unclassified | place: USA... | reverse complement strand
TTCTGCGCATTCATCGTTTCTAAGTGTCCACGCAGTGCACGCTGTAGGCATATATTGACCGACACAGGAACCAGCCACTCGAGTCCCCACACATTCGCCTTTGATGACATTCGCCAAACAAGCTAGAAGCACAACTGGGAAAATACAAGTGTTGCAATAGATCATCTTTACAGATAGGTTAGATATGAAAGATATCTGCTTTGTTGTATATTATCTTCAAAGTGATGTTTTAATCAATCTACTTTGATAGGGAGCTTGATACTACTTGGTACTAATACTATTACTGAAGATTACATAAACATCACAAACAATATTCTTCCCTCTATCGTCACTGTAATATGTTGAGCCGTGCTTCTCTCTCCCATACTCACTTAAGATCTTTTAAAGGATACCGTATCTTTCTCTCAAGTTAACACTCTCATAATATTTTATAGAGCCATAAATTGCAACTCAGATATCATGGTAACTCAATCTATCAAAGGCCTACTGGTCTTAACCATCCTATCAGTAACATCAACAACATCAATAGATGCTAAAGTATGGGGTGGTGGTATACGACCATCATTATTAAAACGCAAGCTCAACTATAGGAGACAGCAGCAACATCAAGACATCACTACCCACATTCCAACTGGCAATGCTAATGATGCTATTGAAAAGGCTGTGTTTTGTGTACGTGGTGGAGGTGCTAATGGACCATGTATTGGTATTGATTTAGGTATGTTTGTATTGTGTTGCTGTTTTATGGTTGGTTGAAATTGACATATGATGTGCACAAAATCGACACTCAACTTTACTAACAATATCAATATTATAAATAAATAGGAACAACATACTCCTGTGTAGCAGTATGGCGTCATGGACGTGTCGAAGTATGTCCAAACGAATTAGGTAATCGTATAACACCATCCTATGTGGCATTCCAACAAGATAAAAACTCAGGAGGATCACGTCTAGTTGGAGATGCTGCTAAGAATCAAGCATCACAAAATCCAACAAATACAGTCTTTGACGTGAAACGATTAATTGGACGGAAAATATCTGATGCTACAGTCCAATCTGACAAAAAGTTAATGCCTTTTAATATTGTTGGTAATTCAAAAAATAAACCAGTAATACAAATTGATAATGTTGACAATAAAGGTATGAAACAATTCTCACCAGAAGAAATATCTGGTATGATATTACGAAAGATGAAGGATATTGCTGAATCATTCTTGGGTGAAAGTGTGACACATGCTGTAGTTACGGTACCTGCGTACTTTAATGATGCACAACGTCAAGCAACCAAAGATGCCGGTAAAATTGCCGGATTAACAATTGAACGTGTTATTAATGAACCAACCGCTGCCGCAATTGCTTATGGATTAGATAAACGTGACAAAGAAGAGAATATATTAGTATTCGATTTAGGTGGCGGTACCTTTGATGTCACTTTACTATCCATTGATAATGGTGTCTTTGAAGTATTGGCTACTGCCGGTGATACACATTTAGGTGGACAGGACTTTGATCAACGATTAATGAATTACTTTATATCACAATTTAAACGACAGAGTGGTATTGACATATCGAAGGATAAACGTGCAGTACAACGATTACGGAAACAATGTGAAAATGCCAAACGTACATTGTCAAATCAAAACTCGGCTACAGTTGAATGTGATGCATTAGCGGAAGGGAAAGACTTTTCATCCAACATATCCAGAGCCAAGTTTGAAGAATTGAATGTTGACTTGTTTAAGAAGACAATGATACCGGTAACACAGGTGTTGAAGGATGCAAGTATGAGTAAGGGTACTGTTGATCAGATTATATTAGTGGGAGGTAGTACACGTATTCCTAAGATACAGAGTATGTTGAGTGAATTCTTTGGTGGGAAGGAGTTGAATAAGTCGATTAATCCTGACGAGGCAGTAGTGAGTTTCGTTCGGATGTGTCTCTTTCGTTTGATGAAATGTTTTAGTTGCTGAATCTCCTATCTCATCCTTTCATACCGTCTTATTGACTATTCTCTCACAGGCATATGGTGCAGCTGTACAAGGAGGTATCTTAAGTGGTGACGCCTCGGAAGCAACGAAGGATGTTCTCTTACTTGATGTTGCACCTTTATCACTTGGTATTGAAACTGCTGGAGGGGTCATGACAGCCCTAATCAAACGTGGAACAACTATACCCGTTAAGAAGAGTCAAATCTTTTCAACATATGCTGATAATCAACCAGGTGTGAATATCCAAGTATTTGAGGGTGAACGATCCATGACAAAGTCCAACAGATTACTTGGACAGTTCGAGCTTTCGAATATTCCACCGGCACCACGAGGTGTACCTCAGATTGAGGTATCATTCGATGTTGATGCCAATGGTATCCTTAGTATATCTGCTTCTGACAAGGGTACGGGCCGGACACAATCACTTACCATCACCAGTGAGAAGGGACGTCTGTCTGATGCCGAGATTGAACGCATGGTACAAGAAGCAGAAGAGTTTGCTGAACAAGATGCAGCCGAGAAGGACAATGTCGAGGCACGGAATCAGCTCGAGGCATATTTATACAATCTCAAGGGCTCTATTAATGATACACTCGAGGGAAAGCTTGACGAGTCGGAGAAAGAGGAACTAATGAAATCAATTGAGGATGCTCTAGTTTGGTTGGAAGATAATCCTGCTGCGGAGAAGTCAGAATGTGATGAAAAGCAAAAGGAGGTTGAGGGACTAGCGAATCCTATTTTGAAGAAGGCATATGAAAGTGCTGCCAATGAGGCTGGGGTTTCGCCTCCGGGAGAAGATGATGATTTCATGGGTGCTGATTTAGACGGGGCAGGAGATCATGATGATGAACCAAGCGTAGAGGAAGTAGATTAACTAAAAAATATATAATATATAGTCAGAAGGAGAGTAATTGTAAACGGCTACTGTGTAGTTCTACCTAAACCTACTTAAAATTTGTTTTTTGCTTAATAGAAGGGAAGTTATTGAAGGAGTTATCATATTGTGATGACCAACTGTAGATATATCATACTTTTTTAAGGTCATTGGTATGGTTAATGGAGTTCAGTGGTTAATCGTATATTGCATGAGGGTTATGCCTTGTTTACGACACAGTCATATTATCTACCTGAACATAGCCAATATTCATACACAGTCAAAGGGTATCCCTTTGCGTTTGCTCGCTAAATAAATAGAGGATGGGTAAGCAGGCTCTGCTTTATCTAGAACTGACAAAATGCTACTGCTGAGAGCAGCTAGTATTGCCCGATCGGAGTACATTAATCACTATTTGCATTGAATTGGCAAACGCACTTTCACTTATCTGGTAATAGCACAGTTGTACTATACACGTATCGGTTTTAATAATATTGCAAAGAAGAAAGGCATAATATCTGTTCACATCTTGTGCACCAAATAACTAAGTATTAATGATATCAATATATTGAAAGATTTGTTATTAGTTATACATATGTAGTTTAGTATTATTGGAAATATTTATTAGTTATATCGGCTATAATAAATAAACTACAAAGCAATATGGCTAGCAACAATACATCAGATTTGTTCGTATACACAGGGAAGGGATAGACTGGTTCCAAAGTATGTAGTAATTAGTGTACGGTTTCATCCGAGCGTTATTGAGGTTGATACTCTGCATTTTGTGAATGCACTAATTTTGGGGGAAGTAGTATGTAAAGAAAGAATGTTTATAAACGATAGGAGAAGAGGCATTTAGCCCACTGCAAATCATTGCAAAGTATTAGTTTTCCGTCGACATCCCTTAATTTTGGGGGAAGTAGTATGTAAAGAAGGTTTACAAACGATAGGAGAAGAGGCATTTAGACCACTGCAAATCATTGCAAAGTATCAGTTTTCCGACATCCCTCGTCGAGATTGGCAATAATGCATTTGAGGAATGCAGTGTAGTTTAAGTGATATATCCTCCAAAAGCTGGGAGAAGGGGTGTTTTCTGATTGCAATTCATTAAAACGTACAACAATACCATATCTACAATTACCGAGCTCAGTGATATGGCATTCTACAAATGTAATAACCTGAGAGAAGTAGTATTAAGTGAGGGGGTTAAAGAAGATTGGTTATTCAACATTTAGTGGTTGCGAATCACGAAGAAGTATCACTTTACCATCTTCTGTCACTGAAATTAGTTCTACTGCATTTCTGGTTGTATCAATTTGAGAGAGAGAGAATGTAGGAGCAGACGCATTTCATGAGTGTTCGTCGTTAGAAAGATTCACGTTTAAAAGCATATCAACACGTCTTGATAATATCATTAATGCCGGTCAAACAGAAGTTGAAGGCAAGTTAAATGATATTGTTCGTATTAGTGGTATGGAATGGAGAGACAATGAGTTATTCATCTCTAGTATGACGGCATCTATCGATCAGATCTTCATTATTCCAAGCGAATCGTTTACTGAATTTATGTAATGAATATGGTTATCGGAAGGAATCGTCAATGGCAAGAATTAAAAGCAGGCTTTGAAGGAATTGTTCGACTGGTTAAATACTATAAAAATGAAGGAGGCTACAACTCTGTCCGAATTGGCATTGTGGAAGCAAAGATAGATCAAACAGATGATGAAGTGAACCCTACTGAGCCGTAGTCCATGTCACCGTATGGAAGTGCCTAGGCCAGTTAAGGATACTGTTTTGCATTCAATCTCTACCCTGCCATCAAATCATTGGTTGGCGGCAAGAAGATGGTAGTAATGGTAGTACTAGTAGTACGTCGACGTCATCTGATTATGATAGTGAAGATAGTAGTAGTGAAGATGAGATAGATAGTATAGTTCAACGCCCAAGTCTCATAAAAGATACTTCGTCATCGGAGTTTGGGTAAAAACAACAGATAAATAGGTGTATCATAGAAATTAGGTGCGGTAAAACAAACAAACTTAATTTTTTATTATCGTTACTAGTGGCAAGAATAATTGGAGTCGGGAAATAATTGGAGTCGGGAGTGAATTGTTAGTAATTTGTGTGTAAAAAGCAAAATGATTTTTTGCAAAGCAGAATTTTTAATGGAGGAGTCGACTCCAATTATTCTTGCAACTCGGTTAGCCTGGGCAATAGGAAAAAAGGATAGTCGCCGACGCGATAGGGATAAAGGATACTGGAAGGCTATTATTTCATTCTCATTGCTGTCGTAGTGGTTGGTATCACTCATATCGCGGTCATAGTCAACGGCCGGCGCGATTCCTTTTTGTCATATTGGCGACGATTGCAACCCATCTGAACATATGGCGCCAATATTTCACTATCCAATGAGCAAGAAATGGCTCTTCTCTGTTCAAAAATTTTCAACAGTGCCTTCATCCTCACTTGAGCTTACTTTTCAACATTGTTGAATCCTTGGTGAGTATCTATATGATTATGATACATGTGATATATGTGTTTATGCCTTGATTTATTCATTGTTGAGCGTACAGGTATGATGATAATTGACTAGCGAAGCAAGGCAGCCAGAGGAGAGAGCATACATACTTCTAGTACTTCATCTCTTGATAGTACATGCATATGATATTGCATTAGATTGCATTGCAATGAATGATTGTTAATATTGAAGGACATCATCGTCATCAATCATCAGGTAAAATGAGTTTAAAGTCATGATCAACAATAAAAGTAAAATGAGTTGATGACACCCTCGACGAGACAGAACATCCATAAATTTTGACGTGATCATATTATGCAAAAGACTTTTCGCATGTTATTCATACTATTAACTCTAACCCATCTATTCCTCTCTCTCTCGTCTCCTCTGATATCTATAGCTTCCATACATCTCCCAAAGTTTATAACTATAAAAACCTTCAGCCCTATGATTGGCTCCCCTGCTCCCCCGTCTTCTCGGGATGACCGTGGTGGCAATGCTGATGCATCTTTCTTCTTGTCTGCTGCTGACATGAAAACCAAGCCAAGTAGGATGCCGATCGGATCTGTTGGTACCAAAACAACACTTCAAAAGAAGAAGAACCATGGCAACACAAAGTATACTTCCAATCTTATGCGCTACCGCATCTTATTAAATGTTATGATCCTTTTAGCATACCTCGGATGCACCGCGTCTGTTGTTCTCGAAGGAGATAGTACGATGCAGGTATGTAATCTTTGTCATTTGATAAGAATATGTATGTCAATGTCAACAAATCATTATCGACCAACCATATCTATCCCATTCATTTGATCCGTCTCTTTCCATAGGATGCAAACTCAAACATCGAGAAGACTGACAATCCATCCAACAACATGAAAGACACTTCATCGTCCAGTCTTTTACGTGGCACCACCGCTGAATCATCCGTGTCCATTGATGACAGAATCGATACCATGACTGTTGTGAAGGATGTGGCAACTTCTAATCTAAACTTTATTGAGCAAATGAAAGAACTGCACGATAATGGTGACAAGGAACGGTTAGGAGAGATGATGAAGTCAATGCTACATGATCACAAGGACCTGCAGAAACTTGCCAAGGATGATGGTATTGATTCCAATCTAGTACTCCCAGATCTTTTACAAGGCCTTGATCTTGAAAGCATCCCACCTTCTAATCTTGCCGATATGTTTGATCCCGACATGTATAATGAGGTGGAGGAACAAGCCCGTGGTCTGGTTCCCATCCTGGGAGATGCTGGAACAGCTCTTCGTGACCTCAAGGAACATCGACGTCGTTTGGATGAGGAAGAAGATGGTTATAAATCGTCTGGTACTCGATATGCACGTCGTGGAAGTGGCGATCCATTCAAGAACTTTGAATCCAAGCTCAACCCTCGTGACCTTCTTATTCACCCAATGATGAAGAATTCGATGCTTGGTATGAAAGGAGGGTTCCAGCTTCCAAGTCAGTTGAAGAAGTATTTGAAAGGGAAGAATGGAGCACGCAGGGAGCGTCGTAGACGTCTTCAAGAAGAAGATCCAGATTGTCAAGAACCCTGTGATATTAATGATGAACCATGCAATTGTCGGACACTTCGTCGTTGTGTCAAAGAAATGCAGTCATATGATTTTGCTGTATTGTTTGCTGGTCAAGGATACATTGACAACGAAGGTGACTTCACTGTCGAAACAGATGAGTTGAATCTGTTTGATGTCAATGAAGCATTACCAGTCAAAATTTCTCGGATCAAGGCTCTTGCGGATGAAGATGAGTCATGCAATGCTCTGTTGGAGGAGTTTCATACCTCATGTCCACATGATCAACAGACTTGTTCAACTGCCAATAACGACGAGTCATTTCAATTGACTATTGAGCAAGTGTGTGATGCCGTGAATACACCTACCTTGTTAAAAGTTGACCAGATTGCCGAGGCATATGATGGCTTTGCCAATCTTGGAGGTGGACAGTTTGTCGATGGTACTCTTGATAATATAATTCTTGATTGGTATACCTCTCAGGAATCAGGAGAAGATTACTGTGGGGTTGATGAAACTGGTGAACTAGCACCACTTACTTGCCAAGTTGAATGGCTTGATTCTACTTGTGATTTCAAAGATGGTTACTATAAATTCACTGCAGATAAAGTCCTTGATGCCTCTGAATCTCCCGATGGACTTGAATGGAAATGGTGGGAATGTGCACATGAATGCTCCAAAGAGGACAAGTAAGTTCCTTCAAGAAAAGTTTCTTATTCATAAAATGAACGGTATAACTCAACAGCTTAGAAAGGGTGATCCTCTCTTTGTTAATCTTGATGTATCCAGATGCCGATTTAGTTTTATCACTGAAATATCTATTCACTAAATATCTCAGTCTGTAGTAAGCATAGATGCGTTGAATATGAGATGACTACTCAGAACCTTCACTCGACTTAGCAAGGCTCCAACTTCGTCTTTGTATGCAAAAACATGCTTGTGGTTGGGTGTATAATCGATACAAAAAACATTGACACCATCCAATCTCCTTCTACTCAAGTATGAGATTAGATCTGCGGCAAACTGTTGTTGTTTATCATCAAGTTTGTCATAGCCACGGTTGCCGACATTGATTCTAACAAATGAGACTTTGCTTTCTCCTCCCTTGACACTCTCGTTGACTAATTCTTGTACACGCGCAATCTCATCGGCACTTTCATAAGCATTGTGTGACCTTTCATCAATCTCAACAAAGATAATCATGTCTCCACTAAAGATTATAATTGCATCAGGCTTCTTGATACTGCCTCTGAAAGGTTTGTTGCAAGAATAATAAAAGAAGTTGGCATTTGTATCTCTCAATCGACGGTGCAAGTCAGATAGCGAATGAAGCTCAATCCTACGCTCCCATGTACGTGCTCTGAGGCCCCGAGTAAAGTTAAATCTCAATTTCCTCAATAGTCTAATCTTTTCAGGGCTAAGCTGTCCTGCTTCATTGAGCTGTCTTTGCCGGTGTGCCCACATGAATGTAGCCAGATATTTCGTAAGACTCTCGTGATCTAAGAACACTTCACTGTGACCAAATCTATCATAGTATTCCTTCAAAGAGGGGTAATGCTTACTCCATTCTAAATCGTTATCGACCGATGAAGATGGAGGTGCTTGAGTTGAAGACTGTGATGCTTGTGATGGTACTGTTGACGACGCCTGAGCTGGTTGAGGTGATTGTGATGTAGATGCAGATGGTTGTGGTTGAGTTGGCTGTGGTGGCTGTGGTGCAGCTGGTGCCTGTGCTGGTTGCGGTGCTGCTTCAGAACCAGACTGAGACTCATCTATTAAACAATCGAATCCTACTTCTCCAAGTCGAGTAAGTCGTTCGTCGGTGAGAAAGTTTAAATGGAAGTCTCCGTTCTTCAGACGAGTAATTTGAGTGTGCTGGTCAGCCATCCATCTCCCCAAGTCACCTTGTGGTGATACAGATGATCCCCATCTTTGTACAAATAACTCGTACTTCTTGAAAGATTGATCCCATGAACACTGATAGGTATATGAACGAGATAATTCCGGAGTGACACCAATACGCCGAAGTCTATCCCGTCTTGTTTCATTGAGGTCGTTCCATTTAAAACAATTTTCTTCTGTAGACTCCAATCTATTAATGAAATGATATACTGATTGTTCTGTGGTGCCATAATTACTATTGTAGCAATCTGGACAACAGTGTCCATTCTTCTCATAATACTTTTCTAATTTCAATATTGCAACTTCCAGTTTTGTATCTCCATCCTCATTAAAATGAAATCCAAGCCTAACTAATTGCGGACGCTGTCTAACAAGATACCTGCGAATTGCTTTCTTCTTTGCCCCACTATTCAAACTACTAAGGAAGCTTTCGTCCGTCATGGCTGTGTTTGGTGTTAACTGATTTGCTGGAGCTCTGCTACTGTTGTATTTGGCAAGCTCAGCTCTGAACTTCTTTTCGTTTTTGCTCCGAATATGACTAACCTTCTCTCCAAGAGCAAACTGACCAACTTCATAGTTCTGTTTCACTAAAAGATGCCCATTCTCATTCTTGAAGGCAATCAGATGTTTCAATGTTTGCTTAAAGATTGTCTCGTGATATACATCGTAATAGCAACCAAGACTCCTCAGTATAATCCATTCTTTTGAGTCTTCATGTCTACTTTTTCTCTGATCACTTAACCACGTAGCCCATTTCTTTTCCACTGGATCATTTGATATTGTCGAGGGGTTTGGTAGATTGCTGGCGGCTACCCATATTGCAAAGTTTTTAAACTTTCGTATCCAGGCAAGACTATCACAATCTCTTGTGAATGATAATCCACGAAAGAACCTATCGGAATCAGGAATATCTTGGATACGTCTGACTCGCCCTTGCTGTTGTTGATTTGGAGCAAGAGCAGTCAATGCTTCCTCAGTGTCTAAATATGATATCAGAGAAGATAATGTATATCAGATATGGTTGGCATGGTATGTTTCAATAATACAATTGAAGATACGTGGCTTACCTTCATTGAATCCATCATCATACTTAATCGACTCATCTACTCCTTCTTCACTCTTCAGGTTTGCTGGCTTTGGAACTGGTGACATAGATACCTTTCGTTTGGGAGATTCCATGCCATCATAAGTAGAACTCTCAGCTGCGCTAGAGGCGGCGGCAGCGGCATCATACCGCTCATCTAATCCTTCTTCACTCTTCAAGTTTGATAAAGCAGCTGGCTTTGAATCGCCTGGTGGCATAGATACCTTTCGGTTTTCTGATGAAGACAGTGCCATATCGTCATTACCAGAACTCTCAGCTACGCTTGAGGCGGCAGCATATGATGATGTACTATGAGTATACTCATCCCCATCATCATAACTAGAACTCTCATCTGCACCGGCGGCGGCAGCGGCCTCAGCAGCCTCGTTTCGACGCCTTGCAAAGTCAAAAGCCTTCTGTTTAAGCTTTCTTACTCTCATGACCTTCTTATGGGCATTATCATCCATACCTGAGCAATCAGAAATACCAGAACGTTTCTTACTCTTCCTCTTTCTACCGCGGTCTTTCTTACTACTCAATCTCCTACCCTCGTTCTCGTTATTGGGATTAGTATTCTCGTCTCCATGTATCTTCAACGGTTTCAGGTCATGATTCCAGAAAAGTGATGTCGCTGCATATTCTGTATTGTTCCCATGCTCGGCAAGAGCATCACGGAAGTCAGAATTATCGAGATCAGATGTATCGATTCCATAAAGATGGCACTTGACCATATTCATATTGTCTTGAACACCAATATCATCGTCATCATTTCCACCTCCTCCACGGCAGCCAAGAAGGACAAGAGAGACTGAGACTTCTGTGAATATCCCGTAATCACAAAGTCTTTTGCCGTTATCCAATACCTTCCCACCGCAGATAAGACGCTGCTGATCTGGGGGAATGCCCTCCTTATCTTGAATCTTTGACTTAACGGATTGAATGGTATCAGATGGTGTTGCATCCACACAACAGTCTTTGCCAGTGAGGTTCTTGAAAAGGATCTGAAAGCTTGAATTTAGTTGAACTGAGTAGATATATCAAGTTTGGTGTTGTGTTAGAATTTGGTAACATATGATAGTGACAATGATGTCATGATCAAACACATAAACTCACCTGCAAGCTTGTGAATTACCGAGGCACGCTTGCTCTCCGGAAACACATCTAGAACTTTGCAGCAAACGAGAACAGCTCCAGAGGGATCGGAGTATAACATAGACTTGGCAATATTTAGCATTTCATCAGCATCCTCCTCTGTTAACTCACTTGCCTTGACAATATCTCCTACAGTCTCTGCAGTAACAACCTCATCTCCTACGGTCTCTGCCACTCTCGCAGAGTCACTTCCGTCAACTACTTCATACCCCTCGTCTTCATCACCATCCTTCACATCCTCAACGACGACACTTTCATCTCTAATCTTGGAAGGAGATACCCCGGCACTTTGAGGGGCATCAACACTACCAAGACCCCCTTCCTCCGGGGACTCTTCGATTACGTCTACCGACTCGGTAGGTATAGAGGCACAGGGTGAAGTAGTTTCAATGTCTTCCTCCGCAACTATAACATCATCAAGATATGATGTAGATATGGACGGAGCTTGAGCAACAGGAGACACAACAGAAGATCTTGGAATTATATCAGATGACGGTGCATCCATAGATTGATCTGATGCAGGTGATGGTTCTTGTATAGTAGGCACAACAGAAGGAGTAGATGCTTGTACAACAGAAACAACTGATGTAGTATGTCGTGAAGAGACGGAAGTACGTCGTCTGTTGTTCCTACTCTGACTACGACCACTTGTACAAGCTTTGGCATCAGTAGGTACAACCGCGTAAGAAGGTGTAGTTGTATCTACATCGGGTGACGAAGAATGTACAGTCGATTCATCGTGGGATACGGGTCGTGCCTTGTTGGTGTGGCGTCTTCTGTGAGTTTTAGCTGTGTTGTAGAATATAGACAAGTATATGCAATGAGCGATCTGGTTTGGTATAAACATTGCCGAGAAGAATCACAACAGGAAAACAGACAACTTACTCTTCTTCACTTTCTTCTTCTTCTTCGTCTTAATCATTTCTTGTTGAACTTTTTGTTTTACACAAAATACCTTGTCTGTAGAGAGAAGGAGTCTACGAGTTGATAGAATGTCATTATCATCAATACCTAGGGAGAGGAGTACGTTATCCAGCAGATGTAGTGCATCATCCTTTTCATGTCTGAGAGACTCTGCAAGAGATTCATCTCCTCCTTGGACCGCAGTAGATATCCGAGACGCCAAACTATGTAACATGTATAGTAATGGTAATATGTATTTAATCAATGATGATTCTGATAATATATCGTGGGAGAAATCTTGGGTCAATACTAATCGCTGACGTGAAGAAGTTTTCTTCAACATTGGATCAATAGCAAGCCGTGCCTTGGCCACTTCTGTACTCTTTCTCCTTGACACATCTCCTAAGTTGACACGTTGTACAGGCGGCTGTTTGATTGGTGATGATGGTTTGATTGAGCAAGCACCCAATGTCTGTGTACAGGTGTCAGACTTTTCAGCATTCCTCAATCTTATCCTCTCCTCTTTCTCACGTAGAAGAATTTTATCTGTGGCATCAAGTGTAGCTTCATGTTCAAGAGTACCGATGATCAAGCGACGTAGTTTCTGACTATATAAAGAGTGATCGACAACATAATCGTCAACATTCCAATCTTCGTTTAATCCCAAAAAGTGAACACCTTCCAAAGCTTGATCATCCATAATATTATTTATTTGCTCTTGAATGAATGAAAGCTGCCAAAGTTGTATTTGCTTTAGATGATAATTAGGCAGTGATGCAACATCTATATTCTGGATAATATCATTGGTCTTGATAGATAAAGATTGACAATCTAAAGCCTCTACGGCAAGCTTGACTAGGTGAGGATCAATAATATCTCTCATTGTATTCTGTGGTTGTTTAAAAGTATGAAACGATAAGAATCAACTTGCAACAATATACATAACACAATATTCATACAACCAGTAACTTACCAAACAATGACAGATCTAGTACTAGATCTAATGTATGATATTATGAATGTTAACGCGCAACGATATCCACCAATGATAACGTATGCGATCCGAGTTGTTGCTGTTGATTGATAATGTGGTTCAGTATGAAAATATTAATAATGAATTGCAAATCGATGGCCGATGGATAACGTGTCCACCGTATGCCACCGTAATTGTTTGTATTTAATATATTATTGTATATAGAAGACGTTCTGAAAGTGATAGATGGTGTGGTGGAGTATATTTTGAAGAGGGTTGATGAGTGTTGATATTGAATAAATAAAAAATGACAAAGCTGCAATTTACTGCAATGTAATTTAACGACATAGTCAAACTCACCAATGATTTAACCAAAACAACCAAAGTAATTGTAGAAGATGATGATATGGGTGTTGGTTTTGTTATTGACGAGCTGGTAGTAGAATAGAGTGTTGATCGACCTGCCATCGGCCATCGAGAGTTGTGCAAAATGGCAAAATAATTTTCGTACGTAGTCAATAGATACCGTACTCGACGTACGATACGTAATTAATCAACAAATCCTCTCTTTGTACCACTATCACATTGTTTACACAGTAGATGGTAATATAAACAATAAACAGATTAAGAATATGAAGTGGGTTGTTGTTAACAAGTCCGTCGTTGAGAGTAGGACACAGCAAACCCGAACAGAGGCCTCGACAGAGATTAAGACTAATCGAGTCGAATCTATTATCTATGACATTGTTCATACAGTTAATGTCCACGAACTAACACTTCCACATTGTTAACATTGTTTTCATATTGTTTTGTATAATTACGAAATAATTACCACATAATTACCAAATCAATACTAACAACTAAAGAATACACTTTAACCTTTCAATTGTGATGCTTTTGTGTGTATTGATCTTCAGTATTGATACTCAACATCACTAATTCATCCATTACTATATCAAGAAGCCAATATCACTTTTTCTTTTTTAATCCCATCATTAGTGGATATCACTTTATTTAATATTCGATCACATTATGTATACCAAACACTTTCTTACTACTGCCATAAGTTATTAGGGGATAGAGTCATCTCAAATAAAAGTGCCATACGTGCCGTACAGTGTGTGTCATCAGTCATCAATTGAGAGCTAAGCATACACCGTGTCTGTGCATATAACTATTGCAAACGAACAATCAGTTGAGCTATTACTAATGGAATGTTGAGTGCCTAGAATCCGAGGTCTTAGAGGATAGTACAATTGCAATCCATCTAATCATAACACTCAATGAAGCAGCTATAGTGCAAGCTAACACTTCTCCTGTAATATGATACAACCGCGTCCAATATATAATGCTAATTAAATAATTACTAATAGGTGCATTGATACAACATACAGTACAACAACAATTATTATGAGAGTTGAGGACTTTTTTTTTGGAATTAGGTAGAGAGGGTCATTACGGTCATTTCAGTAGAGGTTTATGATCAGCCAGAGTAGCTTATCAAGTTCCTACCGCGTGTGGATTGAAGGGCGGCAAAGGAACATTTATTCCTGACTTTGAGCACAAGACTGGTGATCCTAGTCCTGATTGTGATGGAGTAAGTGAAGACTGCAAGACAAAGTGCAGAGACAAATTGAATGCAATGTTACAACAGCACAGCTACAAAGAACCGTGAGTTTTCCCCTCAGTTTTGAGATGTGACACACCAAACTCACGGAAAACTCACGGTTATGTACTCATAACCTAATAAATCAACTAAATCAATGCGGTATCCATCAAAACTGGGTGATAAACTCACGCACAATTTTTAGACTATAAAAAAGAAGCAAACTGACCATCAAACTCACGGTTGGAGGCCAAACTCACGATGAAACTCACGTAAAGAGGATTATGCCGTTACTCTTTCAAGTGATGATCGTTTTTTTTCGCTAAGTCTGGAGACTACTACATAGAGCAAGCAGTAGCAAACTCATAATTATTGCAACGATCTCACTACAAACACATCAACAACTACTCTACAACCATATGATTCTCCTTAACTGATCTGATATACAACCCGTCGTCATTCATTATCAGCGGCATCGCTAGAGATACGTCGGCAGCGCCTAAACAACGAAGGGCTGGTAGCGGCACGGCGTTCACCATTACACATCAGTCTATCATCACAACGATTATAATATCTGTTGAAGATGTATCACCTACACAATGTAGTTCTTCAACACACCACAGTATGCATAACATTATCAATTATTGTCTCTTATCATCGACCATTTCATTAATGCAACGGCGGGGGCAGCAGCAGTTAGAAGAGTACACGAGGCCGATAGAGGAATAGTAGAATGGCAGTTGCAAGTTGCAATTTATCAAGGCTGCAGTCTATCGATCAAGAGCAATGGCCACCACCTGCCACCGCTAGAATTGCAATTGATTAAATCTTTTGAGATGTAAGTATATGTTATTCAACATGGTGCACCTGATTCGATCACCTATGGCTACTAAGTTCAAAATGTTATTACTATCTACACCAGACCAGCCCATCAGTTGGCTATCCGATCATCAACTGTCGCCGCTGGCTATTGCAACAAGAATATTATATGTCGATAGGGCTGATCTCTATATTCAAGTGCAAAGAGTAGACTACGCGTATGGTTTTGATGAGTAGAGGGTATACTATTGGCAATAGCATGTGCATATGAATGAGCAAGATAAAGTTAGGTGGAATGCGAATAGGTGGATGATTGGCTGTTCCAACAGTAGGAGGAGATGATAAACGAGAGGAGAGGATTATGAATGAATGAGTATTGTAGAGTATTGCTACGAATGTCAATTGGATAGAGTAGAAGTAGAATATACACATAGGAAATCTAAAGTAAAATAGATAAGAAGTGTAACGGAAACAAATGCTCGTGAGTTTTAGCGTGAGTTTGCTTCTTCTCACCCGGCTCCACCAAAAACCAAACCGTGAGTTTGACCCTCAATCTATGGCATTTTGCCCTCAGTTTGACCCTCAGTATAGCTTTTGACACTAACAAAATTCAACGGTATCCTGAGTACCAGTCCGTGAGTTTTCCGTGAGTTTACTCAAACTGAGGGGCAAACTCACGGTTCTTTGTAGCTGTGAGGTGGATACGGTTTGGACGCAATCAGTTTCTCCATCAGTTGGTGATCTTGATGTCGAAGGATACACACGATATGACACTGGTGGGTGTTTGGTCGATTTTAAGGACGAGAATTTAGCTCTTAACAAACCTACGGAACAGAGCAGTACATATGAAAATGATCTAGACGAATACGGTCCAAGTAGAGCTGTTGATGGCAAATTTAAAACATTCTCTCATTCTTCAGATCCATCTACAGGCGTGACAACTTGGTGGCAAGTTGACCTTGAGGATCTTTACGAAATAACAGGTATTGTTATTTTCAACCGCCAAGACTGTTGCTTTGAACGCCTCAATGATTTCTGGATCAGGCTGATTGATGCCGACGGAAGCACTGTCGATGAGAGGTACATCACAACAGCTGTTAACTACTATACTGAAGCCTATGGTTGGAAGGAGAATATTCTAGCTCGTTATGTTAGAGTTGATATGCCATACAAGGACGATGGTTATTTACATATGGCTGAAGTTCAAGTTTATGGCAAGGGTTTCAATGAATTGGGCTCTACAAGTGGTGGATCGCTTCAAGACTGTGCAGATGGCTGTAATGCCGATGCCACTTGTATTTCATTTGAGTATTCAAAGGATGGAACAGCGTGCCAAAGATCAACGACTTGTAAAGAGTTTGGCCTTACGGTGAACAATCCAGCTTATCCCTATGATTTTTATCTCAAGAATGTGAGTTGTATTACATGTATGGTTACTTGTATGATTGTGTAAGTCTTTCTAATCATTCGCATGTCTCTTTCACATAGACCAATCTTGATGGATACCCTAGAAGTAAGTTCTCGTTATTCTATTCCATGTTTTGGCATCTGCTTGTATTTGCTTTACTCATTATGCCAATGACCATTTGTTTTGCTGTTTTTGAAATGTCAGGTGAATACGATCCAAATCAATGCGATTCTGTAAGCTATGAAGTATGTGGCGAGTTTGTACAAGTATTTGACAAGCTATATAAGGCTACAGACGAGATCAATCCTATGCTCCTAAATCCCAATCAGGATTGGTGGCAAGCAAAGCTTTTAGTTGAGTATGAGTTTGATACTAATGAGCATGGGATTAAACGCTTGGTACCTGGTGGATACGTTAATGCTGATCTCTATGACTATGGGAAAGGCCTAGCATTCCCAGGCCAAGTCAGTGAAAGCACTGGGGCTTGGACTCTGAAACGAGATAAGAATTGGGTGCGTTGTGGTCGCTATGCTGGAGCAGAATGTTACAAACCCACCGACCCAGATGACCTACCAAGACTTGAATCAAATGATGAAAGTCATGCAATCAGATGCTGCTCTGATGATGACACCCTGAGTGCCACACTCTGGTCGAAAGTAACTTCCAACACAGTAAATCCTCTTCCTCCAAACTCGTGTCCTAATCGTCTAAAAATGGATGCCTTACCTGGAGTGGACAACTGTCCTCGAGGCACCTTTGATGAAGCAGTTCTCTTGTGTGCAAAATATGGTGGTCGACTTTGTTCATCCGAAGAGCTCAAGAACAATTGTGCAGCGCTTGCAGGATGCAATGTGGATAGCGAACTAGTTTGGGCGGCATATACATATGAATACGGCCCTGCTGAAACAGGATGCCTAAGCTCGCAAAACAACTATGTACTGTCCAACGAGGCGATGACATCTTGCGATGATAGCAGGTCATTGCTTGTGGGTTCATCTACATCTGTCGGGGCACTGGCAAGGCTTGCAGGAAAGTCCTAGTTTGTGTTGTTTTGTTGTGTGTTATGGCGTGTTCAATATGAAGACTCAGCCATTCGAATGCTTCATTTGAACTTAGTTTGCCTTTATGTGATTGTCTTTGCAGGTCGCTTGTACTAACATTTGTTGCAATCACTCCTCTTTCTTCTTCATAAACTATGAAACGCGCATCTTCCAGATACTGTGAATGATCCTAACATAGAGAATGCCACCGATCGAATGCCAGTAAAGTGTTGTTTAGACAACGCATTGGATTCAGAGGAAAGTCCGCGTTAGTATTGTTTTGTGTGTGAATGTATGAAGTCTCGTGATGTGGGACTTCTTCTCTATCTCTTTTTGAGGTATCCTTCACTTGATGTTGCCCTAACATAAGTTATATCATCTCTCTTTCATCTTCATACATTGTGAAACGCGCATCTTCCAGTACTTAGGTTATGATGTGAGTTTGAGTTCTTCTCTTCATATGCCTATTCTTGTATTGGTAACTCTTGCTCAGCATGTATAATTGTTTCTTCTCTTGTATTATAGTACGATCCTAATAATAAGAACATGACATGCCAGAACACTGGGCCATTCCACCTTGGGGCTAGTCCTGAAGCCTGTGAGAATGCTGGCGGAAGTTGGACTCCAGGTGAGTAACAAATTGTCCACCTACTTCAAATAACGAACAAGACAGCTCACTATAATCAATCCACTTGTCTCTTGTTTTAGCCCCCTGTCTTACATTGAAAGAATGCATTGACAACAGACCCGATGTACCGCCTGGATATTGTCTTGAAGATGAAACCATACAGTGTAGGGATGATTCAGAATGCCCTATTAAACCTGGAAGATGCACCGATGAAGATCCAGGAAATCCATCTGCGAGCACATGCACTACTGATCAAACTTGCCCGAAGGGTTCGGTATGCGACTATGATGATTCCATCTATTCAGAATGCTGGTACAAACCTGGTACATTTGAAGAATGGGCTGAGGGATTTGTTATTGATGATGCAAGTAATCAAACACAGTGTGAAAATGCTCGAGTATCTTTGGGACTTGAAGCCAATGAATATGATGATGCCTTAGCATGTGAACAGTTTAATGATATCAAGTGCGATCCCGACTCCATGTTTGATGACATTGATGCATTGGCAGAAGAAGATCCACCAAGGACGACCACAACAGTTGCTTACAATGATATCGTGTGAGAAGAATGACTATTTATTCGTTTGTGTTTGCATACTCATAGTTGTTTGTCAATCCATATCCTCAACCTTTTCTCTCATTTTCCCTCCATCTAGTTATCCTGACGATCCACCACTGTTCTTTGAAGAGTTTCCAGAACATGTTCATTGGATTTATGCCGATCCAATGACTGACGACGAATATCGCACATTGAGAGAGATAAAGTATTCAAAGTTCAGTCTTGGTATTGCCAAAGAAAATGCTAAAGAATTGATGAGCATTCGTAATGCTCAAGCATCTGCGACCTGTGAAATGTTTCCTGAAAACCTCCCTGGTCCGATTGTAGCACCAAACCCTGAAAGGACTCTCTGCTATGCAAAAGTTAAGGCAGAACAGAAAGTACTTGAGTCGCTCTACTGGATAGCCAAAATTCCTTACTATACATTGGATGGTATTTATCAGAATCGTTACTCAGGAGTTAAGGAAACGTTGAGTGGGTATGCATATTCGAAAGCAATTTATTATAATCTTAAGAATCACAACGACTGGTGAGTAATATTCGCTTTTATTTCTGCTCTATTACAGGTACAGCATCTCATTCTTCTCGTGTTGTTTCTTTTCACTTTCCAGGGTCTACAATTCTTTAGGAGTAATGTCTAACAACATGATCAACCAGCATACTGAAATGAGAGATCAGCTCCAGGAGCGTCACGAGGACATGGTGAACGACATTAATCCATATACCAACTGTAGAGTTGAGCTGCATGGGCTTGACATGACACGTGATACGAGTGGTCCTTCGTCTAAAGAGATACTTGGGCAAGCGGATATGACACTAGGTCGAGTAGGAGACAAGAGCTGCATGTGTATCATCTACTATCAAGGATGTTCCAGCTCAAGTGGTCGCAGGCTTGCTGAAGATGTTATTAAGGTGAATGATTCGATGCCAAATCGTCAAGGTGAAAAGATGTTCGAGACTATGATCAGTATGATGTCGGCCATGAGCAAAATCATGGAGAAGCTAGACATGGACCCCGTATTTGATCCCAAGAAGAAGGCAAAGTCGCCCAAGAAACCCAAACAGGCCAAGCAATCCGAAAGTCAAGAGGATGAAACAGCTCAAGAGGACATTTTTAAGCGTAATCTTCTTGCTGTTGAGGAAGTAGTGAATGATAAATTTGACGATATGAAGAGCCACGGCGATTTGTTGCAGAGTAATATTGAGTCAATGAAGAGCCAAGTCAAGTCGGTGGAGAGTAATGTCGAATCCATTGAGAGTAAGGTTGAGTCAATGGAGAGTAAAGTCCAGTCTATTGAAGGTAAGGTTGACAACATGGAGAAGACAATGGACGAAATGAAAGACAAGATAGACACAATGGAGGACAAGATGGACACCATCATTGAGATAATGACACAGCTTCTAGGACAAGAGAAGCTAGTAAAGGAGTAGAAAAGAATGACAGCGTGTTAAGGGGGTGAGTAGGAGGACGTAATATAGGCTGGGAGGGTTTAGTGGTTAGCATATGGGTCGAACAGTGATTTAGATGGTTGACATGGGGGATTACGAAAGATGGGATAGAAGAATTTGTATAATAGTATATGGGTCAAGAAAGATACACGGGGTGACGATGAAGCCTCCCACCAAGTGTGGTTAAGCAAAAAAATACAAAATGAACGTATTAGTGAAGTATTAGTATTTAGTTGTCTTTCTGTGTATGATATTTGGCCTCCGAGCACGACCAGCCATGCCTACGTTCGCGTGTTCCAACGCACATGAGTATTTGTAAGTCCCTTCTCACTATCATCTGCTTGATGAGAGACGACATCCCATCTTCTGTGAAGAGAGTGTAGACTTCCACTCGTCAGGAACAGGATGAACTCTTCTCCATCGTATCGAAAAAGAGTACTTCTCTTCATTATCATTGCATTCATCATCAAGCCATTCAACCTCAATGCATTCACAATTGTCAAACGAATATCTCCGACTCTTTCCATAGCTGTCTATACTTAGCCCTAAAGCTTGCAATAACATACACTGTCCTATAGCACCATGAGCCATGATAAAGATTGCACCGTCTTCATCATCTCTAGCAGCTTTGGATCGTATAGTATGCCAACACTCTAATCCTCTATCCCAACAATCAACGACTGGTCTAAACTCTTTTCCGTCTTTCTTTAATGTTAATAACTTGGGCGATTCTTTGAAAACTTTCCAATTATTTGGTTCTTCCTTTATTATATCTAGTCGTAATCTCTGCTGCCAGTCACATAGTTCTATCTCGTGCAAGTTGTTATGTATCGTTGGAGTTGGTAATGTACTACGAGTACTACTCTCATTTTCATTTGTGTAGGTTGAACAAACTTCTGATATAGTAGCATAGGTTTGTTTGCATCGAGTTAGTGGTGAGCACCAAGTTTGTGTTATTGGTGGAGCAATATCATTATCTGCTTTGTCATCTCCATCCAACACATCTCCAGATATACGTTTTGCAATGTAATCACCCAATGATTTTACTTGGGAGATACCATCTTGTGTTAGTGTGCATGGCTCGTCTACAGTTCCCTGCACTCGTCGTTCTTTATTATAGTTTGTCTCACCATGACGAGCTATAAGATATCGTCTTAGCTTTGGTTGATTATTTGTCATAAGTAGGACGTGTAATAATATTATGTGCACAAGATGTGTACTTTTTTGCAATGATGTGTGAATTGTAATACAAAGATTGGATCACTACCACTCGATGAAAGAGCCGAGTATGCTATATACAGGAGCTATGTTTATCTATATTCTCTTTAGCTTTGGCAGTCTTCTATATCGATATCCCACGTCGATTTGTATCATCTCTGACCATTTGCATTGTCATTCACCAATCATTTTTTTGGTATCTTATGACGAAGAACTGGATATGATGATATTATCACTCGCCCATACGGAGGAGACGACAATTACTGGTATATATACATTCGTATAGATTCATTACACTCACAAACTACCGCTTTTTCATATCTCGTTATACCATTGTCTAAATAACACTTCATTACAATACACCACATAACAATGACAATGACACATTGGAGACGACCTATCAATGGCGCCACGGTTGTTGCTAGTCTGTCTGTATTTCTAGTGGTGGTATCAAATTCAATAGTTAGTGCATTTCACATCCCACATCGTCATATTTGCAATGATAATAATATAAGAAAAAGTGCTGCACTGTATATGATACGAGAAGAAGGAAGCAATGATAAACAAACCAACTCTTCACCTTCTTCCGAAGATGATAGTAAATCATCAGAGATAATATCAGATTACAAAACAAAGTTAAACCCTAGCAGATCATATACTAACAAGGCCCGACCTGGTAGCACAGCACCCATATCAAGTATTGACGTGACTATGAAATTTGGTGGTAGTAGTTTAGCCAATGCCGAAAGAGTTGATAGGGTAGCACATTTGATTAAGGATCGGATTAGACCACCACCGAATGATGATGGGAGTGAGAGTGAGGAGATTCCTGTTCGACCTAGAGCTGGTGAGTTTGTATACTGTGTGCATATGATAAGTGCACTTCTTTCTTGGCTTTGTAACTCATCAACCAAACACTCTAACTTCACTTATCATTATTCACACACACAGTAATCTGTTCAGCAATGGGTAAAACTACCAATTCTCTCCTATCCGCTGGTGAAATGGCTCTCGAGGGTCGTGTCGATGTTGAAGCACTCCGTACTCTCCACCTCGGCACCTGTTCTGAATTTAATCTGCCAGAAACAACAACCAAAGAAGTTACTAAACTTTTAAAGGAATGTCAAGATATGTTAAATGGTGTACGCCTTATACAGGAATTAAGTCCAAAGTCATTAGATCAATTAGTTAGTTATGGCGAACGATGTTCGGTACGTATCATGGCGGCACGGTTGAATCAAATTGGTGTACCGGCACAAGCGTTTGATGCATGGGATGTCGGAGTTATGACTGACGATAATTATGGCGATGCCAAGTTATTACCGTCTTCGATTGATAGTATTAGAGAACGGTTTAGTAGTCGAATTGACCCCAATGTTGTTGCTGTCGTGACTGGCTTTATTGGTGAGTAGTGGTGATGATCTGTTGCAATCTCTATCTTGCACCAACATTCTCACATTTGACCTCATATCTTTCAATTGACAGGTCACAATACACAAGGTAGAATAACAACACTTGGTCGAGGAGGTAGTGACTTGACAGCTACTGCCATTGGTGCTGCTCTAAAAGTTGATGAGGTACAAGTATGGAAAGATGTCGACGGAATATTGACTGCTGATCCTAGATTGGTCAAGACTGCCATTCCAGTGTCTCGAGTATCGTATGAGGAGGCTTCAGAATTGGCGTACTTTGGTGCACAGGTATTACATCCAATAGCTATGCAACCATCATTAAAGTCTGGCATACCGGTTAGGGTTAAGAACTCATACAATCCATCGGCACCGGGGTCTGTGATTGATGAAGAGGGAGATCCTGATCGGTTGGTTACAGCAATTACATGTAAACGAGGAGTAACACTCATGGATATCACATCATTACAAATGCTTGGTGCATATGGCTTTTTAGGAGCGGTGTTTGCTGACTTTGAGAAGAATAAAGTATCTGTGGATGTTCTTGCCTCGTCAGAGGTTTCAATCTCAGTTACACTAGATAAGAAACAAAATGATGATGATGTTGAGAGCTTATGTGCAGACTTGAGAAACTTTGCCGAGGTTCAATTACATCAAAAGAGGGCTATCCTAACTTTGATTTGTAGAGTAGGACGGAGTTCAGATGTGTTGGCAACTGTCTTCAGATCATTCTCCGCCCATGGTATCCAAGTTGAGATGATGAGTCAAGGAGCATCAAAAGTTAACATCAGTTTCATTGTCAGAGAAGATCAAATTGATGATGCTGTATTAAGGTTGCACGCATGCTTCTTTGAGGACAAGTGTGATGTAGGAATGATTGAAGGCGGTGATCTTAAAGAACAATAGACAAATACTTTCAATAGGCTTCTTAGGGAACACAAATCACACAGATGTATCTTAAGTTATCACTCTTTATGTTCATTTCTAATACCCAAGACTAGCATCAACTGGATTAAGAAGTTGATCTCCTAGGATATATCTCGGCAATTGCTCATTAACAAAGAACTCAGTCGCCTCCTTCATGAATGTTGACGTTTTGTCCATATTATGTGGGGATAGCAATACATTATCAATTTCCCATAGTGGATGATCAGTAGGTAATGGTTCGGTACTGAACACATCTAATGCTGCACCTCTTAATGTACCATTCTTGAGACTTTTTACTAAAGCATCTTCATCTATCACTGGGCCTCTACCAAGGTTTATGAATACTTGATTTTGTTTAGCCGCCTTGAATGCATCAGCATTTACCATACCTCTCGTTTCCACAGTCGAAGGTGCCGAGCAAACTACATAGTCACTGATTGACATTAACTTCTGTAGTTCAAGCTTGCTTGTGCCATATGTTTCATCACAGATTGAATCATGTGCCGATTTCTCTGGATTCCTCCTCAAGGCAACTACTCTCATTCCATAGACTGATGCAAGTTTTGCAGTAGACCTTCCAATATCGCCGTAGCCAACAATGCCCATTGTCTTCCCCCGAAGCTCTTCAATATCGAATGAATCCCAAATCTTAGCTCGTTTTTGTGATAACAGTCTTCCGAAGTCTTTAGCAAAATAACTGCATGCTGCCATTACATATTCAGCTAATGATGATGAGAACTGTCCCTTTGCATTAGTCATTATTATACCCCTCTTTCCTATCCCTGGCAGTTCATCACTCTCAAGAAAGTCAATGCCTGCCGATCGAACATGAACCCATTCAATACTAGGAAACTTATGTAGTAATAATGGTAATTGCAATCTCGCGTGTGGACAAGTGGGTGAAACAAATAATACATTGGGTTTCTCATTTACTAGTGTATCTGGAAAGTCTGCAGGCTCGGTACCAACATGTAATAACCGGGATCCAAATGGAAGTTTGCTAGAAGGAGAAGTTAGAGGAGAACTGCAATGATCGTCATCCTTAGCGAGAGCTACTATCCGAGCTTCTTTTTGTATACTCTCCGGAGACATATCAAGTGTAAAGGATGCCTCGCCATGTTTTGACTCCTCTCTATTCCAATACTTGTATTCTTGTGGATCCCATGCCTTTTTATATTGAGTCGATGATGGAGAATAGTATCGATATAATATTGATACTGATGGTGAAGATACTTTTGAAATTCCAATAGCACTACTGCGACTCGATGGCGTTGTACCACGGAAGAGCAATTTTGATACCAATGATCTAGATGTTGCTGTCGCCATTGTCACTGCTTCTAGG
>Ga0214480_100287_pt1 | contig 25371 bp, 18 predicted proteins | sample M1_20Mar14CPVII9_3_FD_165042 | JGI IMG/M metagenome (GOLD analysis project Ga0214480, IMG submission 165042) | Marine eukaryotic communities from Monterey Bay, California, United States - M1_20Mar14CPVII9sort6BwellE17 | ecosystem: Environmental > Aquatic > Marine > Unclassified | place: USA... | reverse complement strand
CCCGAAGGGCTATGCCAACTAAGCATTAGACATCAACCATTACCTTAACGTTCTTCAGGCCGTCAGGCCGTTGTGAGTGGCCTTGTGCCACGAACTGTGTTGGTCTTATATATATCACGTACCAATTGTCTTATATTATTGTTTCTCAATCATTCTGTATTTACTTGCGAGGCGATAGCCGAGCTGTGTTTATACTTCTTACTCCCATTTTCTCAAAATGTCAAACTTTGCGAGCCGATAGGCGAGCTGTAAATCTTTTAATATATATCAACCATACCACTAAACGAATCAGCTCGACGAGATCTTTCTAATGAGATCAACTTTGTTTTTTACTCAAAATATCACATAGTGGTGAAAATCACGTGTTGTGGAGTCAAAATTGCTGGAATCACCCTATACTGTAGTTTTTCGATTTTTGAAAGATCGATATTTGAGGCAAATAGTACCATTATTGCATTCTCCTTGCTCTTGTGGTTCTAAATCACTAAGAATTATCATCATAGCACTGTTGGTTGCAAAGTTAGAGAAGGATACTTTTTATTGGTGTTGTTGCAATGGGGGTATCTTGAAGATGATTTGATATGTTTGAACTGTTTCCATAAATTTCAGACATTATGGACGTATCAAAGGAGAGCTGGATAGTGTTCTTAGATGTTTATTAGATTGATAGGAGGCCGCCGCAAAGATTATTACAATACCAGCGTCGATTCTCATGGTGAGTTGTAAAAAGGATACCTAAGCCCTTAGTCCAGCCCTTAGCCCAGCTCATTTCTCTCTTCATCAAAAGCATCAATGGTGGCCACTTACTACCCTAGATATCTCTCTACGAATATGATGATTAGTACTATTATTATTTGCAATTACTCTTCTTATATACCTCCTTGATCTATCTATTTAACGGCATGATCATCAGTGGCGTATTTGATGACTGACAACAAATCTTTCCGACACCAACAAATTCATAATTCAACTTACAAAAATTATCATAAGATAATCCCTTGTAATTTGATATACAATATGAATATCAACGTCTATTACAAATGGATATACAAATATACTTAAATGGTATTATAATTGTTGTTGGTTGGGTCATCTTCATGTTAGCAACTGCTTCATCTTCATCATTAGACTTGCAACTTACAACAAATCAACAAACAAACCAATAAAGATGTCATCTATACTCCGTCTATCAATACTTCTACTAGCGGTAGTAGTATCATGTTGCAAAGCATTTTCATCCCCGTCATCAATAAAGATACCCTCAGCACAACAAATAAGATATTCTTCAACAACACTATCAGCAAAGAAGACAAAGAAGAAACGAGGAAGCAGTGGAGAAGGATTTGGTACTACTACTACTACTACCAAGCGATCTAATAATGACAATGCAGAACAATCAACATATGAGGATACCGCTTCAAGTAGTATGCCACTTCAATCAATCAATACACAACAACCCCAAACACAAACCAAAGAACTAAACCTAGAAGGTCTATCACCAGAAGAACGTTCCCAAACTATATTAAAAGAAAAATTTGGTTTAAAATCATATGAAGAGCAACAAGCTGACCTCGGTGATTATCGTGCATTAAATGATGCCGAGGATAAAAAGAAGAAACGTACAATATTACGTAATTTAGACACTGCATGGCCTGAGAATAAAGGATTTGTAGATGTTTTGCCTCCATCATTAATTAAGGGTATTGATAGCGCGTTAAAACTTGGATTGGGAGGTTGTACTGTATTGTTTGTATTGGCGGGTGTATTAATTACTATTGAGGCGGGGAGTAAGGCAGGTGTTTATGAGATACCTATTGGATTAGAAGAGTTTGTTGTGAATGTCGTACAGCCTAACTTTACACCCGGGTTGGGAGTGTTGTTAGGGTTTAGTATTACTTTGGGTATATTTAGTATTGGTATTGGTAGTAGTGCTAGCAGTACTTATAGGGAGGATCCATAAGTAAGTTGAGATGGGTATGAGATAGTAGATGAGTGGGGATATAATATGGGGAGATGAGGGGGGAGATGGGTAAGAAGAAGAAGTGAGAGAGTATATTCTAGACTCTAGAGAGTGGATTTTGAAAAGTATGTCTACTCAAATATATCACTACTTCACGTGTGAAATACATCACTTGGTTTGCTTGTGAGATGAGAGTTAAGCAGTTTAAGATTGAGAAATATCTACAGAGAGACGTGATGCCAGGCAGTCAAGCAGACAAGCGACACATTTGATAGCATTTCTCATTTATTAGTGTTAGTCTACACAACCAATACAAGCATACAAAGTGTTCCTTCTACTCTCTATTAACCCCTGACTTCCTTGTGGTCTATCTTAAACATCATGCTCAGAAATCTTATTCAATTCAATAAATGTCTGGTAACGCATGGCTTGCTGTACCTTAACCTCCTCTGCATCTTCAAAAAGACTTGCCTCGTCAATAATACTCTCTACCCCTTTCATGTGCTCTTCCTGTGATTTGAGTGCAAGAGGAAGGTATTGAAGGGTGTAGATGAGTGCTTGGCACAGGAATATCGTGTCGGAGAGTACAGTTCAACTATATGTTCCTAGAGTAGGAAGCGCAACTGTAGGATAGCTACTTGAGTCAATATGATGATAAGAAATACATCTCTACTTACCACATCTTCCAAGTCATGTTCTCCATCAGGTGCATCAACTGCAAATAGGGTCTTCGCCAATACTTGATTATGCATTTCGTTAATGGCTGCGGTATCCTCCGTAGCTGATGCGACGTCTACAGTTCGCCTCGCCCATTCAGTAGACTCCTCCTGTATATAAGTATGATAAAACATTAGTGAGTTAAGAAAGGAGATGGGGGGAGATATGTAATAGGCAAGAATATGCATATCTTGTGTATCTTCTATCTTCTAAAAGCAATGACACACACGACACATGTACATACAATCTCTTGGAAATCATGATCACCATCAGGACCGTCGACTGCAAAAGGCATAGCACTCTTGAAACGATGGCTCATAGGAAAACGAGCAACTGCAGCTTGGGCCACAGGTGTTCGTGTGAGAAATGGTACAGCACGAAGGGAGGCAGATCGAGTAATTGCGAGCAACATTTTTGGTATCCTTCTTATATGTCAACAGCGGTATTTTCTCTTTGTTGTGTTCCAGCAGAATATAGCAAACCAATGTTCAGTTTTGATTCTGCTCAACTTTATTTGCAATGAAACTGGCAAGCTCACATCATGGTTTTGGATTCTCATTTCAAAGATTTCATTTTGACACCCGGTATCCTATGGAGTAGTTTGTCACATCTTAGTAACCTCACCTACCACACTCTCTAGAAGATAAAGAATAGAGGCTATATCTTTGTAACTTACACAGTATTAAGATAAATTTATACTGCGTTTCATTCCCTACACAAGATATATGTAGAGAATAGATCTATCTTCTTTCTGATTTGTTTACCATACACAACTCTCTTTCGGGATAATGAGGACAATATCGCCAAACTACAACTCCCTGTAATCTAACGAAAACCCCAAATACACACCCGAAAAACATTGATGTGTATACATCTTCTAATCCAGTTCCACCCACCCCACATCCCTCTAAAAATTCATATTATAACTTTAATTATCCATGGAACCATCGTCGAGATCATCCCACTTTCCCTTCCCTCCTCCACCTCCGTGTTGCTTCTTCTCCTTCCTATGTATGTTTTAATAAGGCGGTGTTGATATGTTTTAATAAGGCGGTGTTGATTGTGTAGTGTTGTATTGCAGAGAGAGGTAGAAACTAGTTAGAGATATGAAATGGAAAATTGTGGCGGAACAGTGCCGAATGATACATATACAATGCATAGAACACCCGATAATATACTCACTTGTTAGGATCATGATCATGTTTCCTTGCAATATTGCGGCTAGCCGTACCTTCTTTTGTTTTGGTTTCGGGAACCTTATTCTTTTCGGAACTATTGTGATGTGTGTGATGTATAGTGCACATGATGTGTGTATTAATTTTGATATGTGTTGTGTTGGGGGTGAATACGTCGCAAGACATATCCGATATAGATGTATTCATATGATTGATTATAGATAAGGGAATAGCAGTATTATAAAAGAAAAGAATGATTGGGTGAGTGTAATATGTTGTGAGTGTGAGTACAAAGAAACTTGACATATCTTGTGTCAGCGCCTCCAAAAGAACACATCTCAAGATGAATAATTGTTGCAGTATCGCTTTGTTATGGTTGTTGCGAATTGCAACATCGCCACCATCTTTCATGTAACCCGCTGTATTTGAGACAGTTCAACCATGGTTCAACCCGAATCCATTATCTTTCTCTTCTTATATCAGCCCATATCTTTGACATCGCGAAGGCAGATAGATCTCGTTCAAAGCAGATGATGGCAAATTGTAATTCGATCCTGCAATTGCAACCAATGACAATATACGAACAAGAACTTACTCTGCCTTAGTCATTACTATGTTAAATATCTCTCTTTATTCTTTGATTGGTTGGTTGCTTTGTAATAGTAGTAATAGCACTGACGATGTTTTTGAGTTCTCTTGCTTTCAAAACCGCGAGTTTGTTGACATCTACCGTTTACTCGCTATACTTACCGTAGGTAGAGGAAAACAGCTCAGACAGTTTCAGATTCACTTATTGTTGCACAGGCTCACAAAACTGCATGAGCTGGCTGAGCTCGGGCTACTTGCGGATAAATTGACTTCAGATTGAGCCTGTAACCGAACTCTACTTCTTGTATGCAGCCTTGGCATCATCATACTTCAAGAAGATTCATGAGCTAAGTCAAATAAAGCGTGATAATGTTAAGATTAAGAAGAACAGCTAAGCGGCATAAAGAGATGAATACACTGAAGAATATAGATATTATAAACCGTCCTACTTATTCGAAAACATATTCTAATGACCAATGGACTGTTGGTATTGATATGATGAGTTGCAACGATACAACGAACATTGTGATAGGGATTCAACATACTGACCCGGACCCATCGTCAATAAAGAGGCGGACTACATCACTCCTCAAGAGCAGTAGCCATCTACAATTACAAGAACATAGACCGCATCAGAAGAAGTCGGTAACCTTCTGCCCTTTTGTGAATGTCAGATTAGGTTTCACCAAAGAAGTCGATGATGTATCACATTCACATGATGTGCATACAAACAAGAAGGCTGGTGCTCATCATTGCACTACTAGCATCAGCTCTGCTACTTTTGAGAAGCAAAGACAAGATGTAAAGACTCGTTACATTGATGTTGATCATGAGAAGGCTCATGACGATGTACCTCTCATCAATACATATGGCAAAGTATGCCATGAAAGACGTATGCAACGACGCATGTATTCGAGAGCAGTCTCGTCATATCAGAAGAGACTGCAGAGCAGACAAGGAGGATGCAGTGGCTCTTCTTCTCCTTCACTTCTACTAGCTCCAATATCCATCAACTTTAGTCAAAGGGCTAAAGAGATTGCACTTGAAACTGCCAGGCAGACGTTGCTTGATGTGTATCCTTGCTTAGCATCATCTTCATCAGACTTGGAGACGCCTATTCGTATAAGTAAGTTCCCTGAAATCAAGAAGAGACGATCTACTCAAGAGTTGCTTGAGTTTGAAGAACATACTCAGCTCAAGAGAAGGCGGAGTAATGATAATGTGCAGTTGATTGTATAGAGATATGCTAAATGCGTTTGTAAATAGAGAGATATGTATATGCAGGGAAGAGTATGTTGTTTTGATTAGATGTAAACTTAATTGCACTTACATATACCAATTCTATCTTACCTATAGTCTAAAGCAGTCAGTAGCTCATTCAAGAGGAGAGGAGACTTTCTTCCCAACCTGAATTCAATCCTGTTGCAACTTCTTATCAAGCAATCCATGAATAGCTCTCAATCTAAAATCCTGAAGCATTTCCCCTCGTGGACCAGGCGAGGCAAAAGGAAACCAAGACATACCAACATTCACAATAGGTGCAAGTGGTATAGATGTTGGTAAGAATCCAGTTGCATAAAAACTTGCCGTGGCAGTACATCCATCACCACTACCACTACCATTATCTTTCAATGTAACATCAAATGAATCAAGCCATTCATTCTTTGTCCATGTAATAACATGTATATGATTTGTAGTTTGTGTACTAATGGTAAAGTTGGGTATAAGTAACTTTGCTTTACGTTCTGGTGTAAGTTCATTCAATACCTCCACAAGAGCAGATGACACTTCCGCCGAAGATTTTGTAAACTTCCAATGTTCCGTTTTAGAATTAAGTGGTAAGAATTGTCCTATCCAATGTCCGGGAGCAATAATATCTTGTATTGGACCTTGTATGGTGGATATAAGTGATGGATCAGCATTTGCTGACAAGTATAGGCTGTACTGTTGTGGCGGTTAGTACTCCTGCTAATTGTATCATTACTTGGCGTCGTTGAGATGTGGCTGGTATGATGTCATTTGTATCTGACGGCTGATCTGAACTATTGAGTTTGATACTACTTATATTATACTTGGTAGATGATACCATCTGCTGTTGCATTGATGCCATAGGTGAGTTCATAAAGGCATATACTCCGCTATTTGTGCTACCACAGATCAGGAACAATATCATCGTAGTTGTTAATCCAAATCATTTTAGTGTGTTGATGTCGTCTTTGCTAGATTTTTGCTCATATGATGTGTTCACTTTTCTATTGCAAACGGTATGTTGATTTATCCTTTCTCCACTAGCACTTTATTATTATTGTGGTTGGCTACTATATGAGAATACTCCAACAGATTATAAATGTGTGAGCAAAGCCACTACTGGTGAGGAGAATGGGTTGATAGAGGGAGGAGTAAACTAGTGTCATTTTTTTTAGTATCTTTCTTTTCTCCCCGCTACAAGCTGTTCGTGCAGCTGGAAGATGACTGTCTATCATGCCTAGGCAAAATCAGAACGTATTGCGTGCTGGACGACGACGAAAGCGATCCTGTTCACCAGGATTGCCTTCGATAGCCCCTACTGCAAAGCCTAAGCCAAAAGATCCGCATGAAAACGACATACAATTCACCGAACGATACAAAAATAGACACACCCACGATGACCTCGTTGAGGTCCTTGAATTATTACCTGTTACTGTTGGTCGAGCTCCCTGGAGAGCTGGTCAACGATGCCCATTTAAAGAATATATTAACGATCGTCTTCGTGACGACCGAGCCTCCCATTACAAGAAATCATTATACCCTGAAGACCCTTCCATTGCAACACATCCATCAACAGATGTTGATGATGCGAGCGCCAGCCAACTTAATACAGCCCACTATGACTTTGATGTTGAATTAGAGCCTCCAAAGAAAAAATTACCTTCCATTGCCAAGTATTTTGTACCATTATATCTCATCTTGGCACTGAATCTTTTACGGTATCTTTACCCTCCCAAAGCAGCCCTCCGTAGTATCCTCCATGGCCGCCTCCTTGGGTGTCAGAATTACTACAACATGTGATTACAATCTTCAAGCAATCAATTTCTACGATTATGCAGATGCCCTTATTTGACGCCAATTGGTGGTTTAGGGCGCTTGCCAAGCAAATTCCTTCCCTTTTCAGCTTTGATGTCTTTAAATTACAATCGATCATCAATATACCATCGTTTCGAGTTATTACTAAAGAATTATATATCTCCCTTCTACAACAGAGTATTATTTACACAATTATTGCAATCGGCAGTATTATTTATCAGCAATCAACCACAGATAAGGTTTGCAATTGTCGACATCATAAAAAAGTATCTTTGCTACAACTATTAAAAAGAATTTTCATCTTTGTATTAATCAGTCGAATTACTACTACATCTGCTCATCCAAATAATAATTTAACGATGATGCAGTCTACCCTTCCTGGCACGAATGAACCGGCATAGACCTATTTCAACGTCGAGATTTACACTGTCCTTTTGCTCATTGCCCACAACATGCACGAGCTGATAAGCCCACTCCAATGTCCAAGTCTACTTTACGTGATCATCTCACCTCAGTCCATAAATCCGAGATTAGTCAATTATCAGATACCCAATTAGAAGAATCAGAGCTCTTAGTATGTCGCCATTGCGACGAATATATTTGTACTAGTGACAAACAGTTACACTCCCATATCAACAAGAAACATATCTCCAAACGTACAGCCACCAACCATGAACTTTTATCCAAGCATCTATTCGAAGAGGTTAATGGTGTACAGAAGAACCATTGGGAGGAAGGATTAGCCTTCTTAAAGTCACATGAATTTACTGAAGCTAGCTTTCGTCAGACACTCACTTCATCTATCAATCATCGTCTGGAAGCTAGTGTTTTAAGAGCATATTACCAAGTATTAGTTTGCTGTGTCGAGGCCAACAAGGTAGCCAAGGAGACCAAGTTAAGATCTACAGTTGAATTCGACCCTACTCCAATCTGGTTATTAGCCTTTGTATTTGAGAGATTAGTATTAGCACCCAATCCAAACAAGAAACAACACCCGAATGATAAAAATGGAGAGTCTATTAATCAGTTAATCCACCGCCGCCTTAGATTATTTAGATCTGGTCAGATCAAAGAACTATATGATGAGAGTAATCAAGTTTTGAACAAGACCCCTTCTGAGCAAGCCGCTAATCCAGTCGATGTCCAGAAGTCAGCCCAACTCGCTCATGACCTGGACAATCCCAAGACTGCCTATGCCCGAGCTACTAAAGATACTCCAGTAGCTGTACTTGATGATGATGCCATTGCCAATCTTAAGAAACTCTACCCAAGTTCATACAACCTCAAGCTCATTTACAACTTTGTTCAAAAGAAAATACACAATACAAGATCTACTACAGTCGTCAACAATCCTCAGGTTGCCTTATCTCCGAAGATTATGTACAAGATCCTTCGTCGTCTGAAGCGAGGTAAAGCAGCTGGTCCTCAACTCGACTCGTTAGATATATTTGTCAAGCTTGGCTCGGCTTATTCAAGAGCTAAGAAACGCAAGGAAAAGACTGATATCAAGTTAGAAACTTTATCTGAGTTCTTTACCGTCATATTAAACGGTAATGTACCTGACAAGATCAAGAATGTCTTGAGGACGACCTACACTGTTGCCCTTCACAAGGATCTTACTGACAAATCAAAGCTTCGACCATTGGGTGTTCCTTCAGCTATTCGTCGTATCGTGGGTATAGCTGCCGTCTTCTGCTTCAAGAGTCGCTTTGCTGAATACCTTCTACCTCATAATGTTGCTATTGGAGTGAATGGAGGTATAGATATAGCAACTTCTACCTTTCGATTGGGAGTTGAGAAGTATATTTCTGGTCCAGAGAAGGAAGGTCACTTACCAAGCCGTGTTTTAGTGTCACTTGATATAGTCAACATGTTCAACTCGATCTCAAGAGAGAAGCTCTTACAAATTATGGCTCGAGACTTTCCAGAGCTCTTCCCTCTCGCTCACATGTTGTACAGTGAGGTAGGATATACACTGCTACGTCGAGGTGATGGTACTTGGGAAGCTTTAGCAATGGAAGAAGGATTCTCTCAAGGCTGTCCACTTTCCCCTATAAAGCTCATGCATGGTTGGTATCCTTCCAAAAAACGAGGCTGGGGATTTTTTTTAAACTTTTTCCCCTCTCTTCTCGACACTACAGTCGAAACTCATCAGCGGCCTACCATCATCAATAGTAGTTTGACAAATAAGCCAATACACTCTCTACAACAGTTTTTTGCGCTGATTAACATGGTGGTAAGCGTTTTTTTGTAGGTGGAGTAGATTTTTACATATACTAGCTAACAATTACAGCCACCTATATTGCTAAATTTCATGCTCTATTGCAATACTCATCATATATATGTACTAACAACCTCCTATTCATGGTCACCGTTAAAAGAGAAGCTAAATAGCACTTAATAAACAGTCTACCGGCCGCCTTCAGTGTGAGAATGGATATATCATCTTTTAAGCGCTATCAAAGTCAGAAGGTGAAATTTTGCATCCCCTCCACCTCCACCTATTAATACATTGATTATGTCATGATAGCTGAATATCAACTCCTCTCCTCCCACAATTGCATAGACAACTATTATATAGACAACATTTGATGGTGGTATTATCTTGGATATATGAATTAGCGGCAATAACATACCAGGATACTACAAGTATGAATTTTGGGGGTGGAAGAAGCATCTTCCACATATGGACTAGTATAGTTATAAGCATTTAGGAAGATAAGGTAGTTAATAATGTTGCACATTGTACACACATGGTTATTATAGTTTGTCTACATCTTGTACGTCTCCATTTCTATACATCTCTCCATTGTCCATATATAAAATACTATTCTCCTTACAGTCGTCAATACTTACCATGTTATGATTCATTTCCAAGCTCAACTCCGACATGAAACCGCCAATCTTTCCTAATCTAGGCATCCACTCTTTCCAATAACGAGATATACTTGGCTGAGATCTATCATAGATGGCAGCAAATGCCGGTTGCTCTATTCCCTTCCGAGCTGCCATGCACACAATACTATACTTCTCAAAAGGTGTAATTTCTCCTTCCCCATTAACATCACATGTAAAGCCTTCAACAATATCACCAAAACAAGCCTCCCCAATTGCTTTGTGTGCTTCCCAAGGGCGACCATATAAATACTTGGAGAGCCACGGTTTGTTTTTGTGGTAGTCATCATTTATAAGAGCTTTTCTATTGAGTCCACCCTCTACTAATTGTGCCGTTAATAATTCATGTTGTGATTCCATCTCCTTTGTGTGTGTCTTCTCTGTTGTTACTGCCATCTTCTTTAGTTCTGCAATCTCTGCTTTCAAAGATTCAATAGTGTCATTTTGTTGTTGTTGTTTCAGGGCAGCAGCTCTCGGATTGGCAGCCGCTTCTCTCTCTAGTCTGTCGAGCTCACGTGCGGCTGGATTCTTTCTAACTGGACTTCTTGCATTATCATTATTATCCTCTTGCGCTATGGATGGATTGGCAGCAGCCTTCTGTTCATTGTATAATCTTTCTTTTTCTTGAATTTCACGCTTGGCATCCTTTAAACTCTGATTAGGTGAAGCAAAGCATGTCTTCCCCTCCTCTCCATTTATATCGGGTGTCTTACATAAGTCACTTGTATCCAATCCATTTGCATAAGCAACATCAACAGGCACTCTCCATTTAAATTGTTTTCTACTCTGATCCAAGGTAGAAATCAAATGTTTACGAATTTCTGGTTTAAAGTGAAGGAGTGCAACATATTGTTTCTTGGGCAACCCCTCCACAACATCACCTATAACCTCGGCATATAGATGTTTAAATACATTCTCACGATACCCAGTCATATGCTGACCGGTATCTGAATTTGGCTTTGCGGGATCTCCTGGTAATGAAAGGTATGGAAACATTGATTCATCATTGATAGCTGCCAATCTCCACATTAGTTCTTTGCATTTGGTAGAGTCGGGACATATACAAGTTTCTAATTCTAGTCCAGTAGTGGGATCAATGCCCCTTCTTTTCAATTCTGAATTATCTAATTGGGTAGTTGATGATACATTTGTTGGTGCAGTTGTTGTTGTTGCATTTGCAGTAGATAATGTATTATTACTATTGGCATCAGTTGGTGTGTGATTGGGGTTGAGACGTAAACTACTACGAGTTGGGGGAGGCTGTTGCCGCTGTTGCTGCTGCTGTTGCCCTTTCCCCCCGTTACTCTTCTTATTAGACTTCTTAGATTTCTTCCCCATTGTTATCCTGTGTATGAATGGGAGTAGAAGTGCATATATATATCGATGAGTAATATAAAGACATCAAGTTATTGCAAAAGATGAGTACTATTCTATTAGCTGGTTGTAAAAATATACACCAGCTACAAAAAAACGCTTACCACCATGTTAATCAGCGCTAAAAACTGATGTAGAGAGTATATTGGCTTATTATTAAACATACTATTGATGACGGTAGGCCGTCGATGAGTTATTAGATTGAGGTGCGTTGAGGGGCAAAAAAAAAGTGAAATTTTGCCCAGCCTTGTTTTTTTTCTGTGCATGAGCTTTATCTTTGCTGCCATCGTTTTAAACAACATCTTACGCAAGGTACATCGTGATTTGTCCAACCGAGCTGATTCAAGAGTGAGAGATGGTAGGTCTTTAGATGATGGTTGTGGCGGCATGCCTATCATCATGAGCTATGTTGATGATACTAATGCCTTGGTACCTCTGGAGGATGCCGAGGAATTCGTCCGCCTCTTCAACTTTTATGGCAATCCCTTCGGTGCCAATCTCAACTTGACAAAGACCAAGATTCTTACCTCCACTTCAGGAAAGAGTATCATCCCCACCCTTCTTTCATCACCTTCACATTCTGAGTCTTCTGCTGGTCAGTCCCTACGCCGATTAGTATCTGAGTATACTGAAGAAGTTAACGGTTTACGAGTCCTTGGAGTGCCCATTGGAAACAAGACCTACTGTACTTCATTCATCATGAAGATCATGCGAAAGGCTGCCGAGAGTTCCGAGGCCTTACAGTCTGCTTTAGATGATGATCAGAGTCTTCTTCAACTTTTCAAGATCTGTACCGCAAACAAAATGACACATCTCTTCACTTCAGATGTACTCAATGCTGATGATGAAGACCTTCCTCACAATTGGAATCTATGGTCAAGTGGAATGACAGAAGCCTTCAATAGTATGATTGAAGATATTCTCTCCAAGCTTACCACTTCCAACGATCTTCCCACACATGCCACGATACTTAGCACCATTTCTACAGCCAACGGCGGACTTGGAATTAAACATCCGTCATCTAGTGCCATACCTGCCTTCATGCTTTCCACAAGACGTGTCATCCAAGCTTGCACTGAAGGAGTCTGGATCAGTCATTGCCGCCCTCTTGTCAAGCTTCCTCTCCCTATCAAGTTATTGTTCACCGAATGGAAAACTTCTAAAGTACCAATGTTTTCCCATTTCAGGCGATATCTACCAGAATTTGCTTCCATTTGTGTCAGAGATGAAAAGACTACTGACCCTACTACGTTCTTTATGTCATCTGCTTCCTTCAATACTTGCAAAGAGAGAATCAAGGCAGTTGCCGCTTCTCGTGCTATTGCTGATGTCACAAGACTTTGGAAAGATGATCATACTTCTCTCGGTCAATTAGAAGATTTGCTCAACCCCTGTGTCTCCCAAGCAATGGTAGATATGAGTAGACTCAAGCCTGCTAATCGAATGAAGAGTGAACACTTTAGTATCATGCTTCGTCGCAAATTACGACTTCCTTTGTGGCCTGATATTGGCTCTAGATTCTGCTTTTGTGGCAAGGATATGGATGTATATGGTGACCATGTTCTCTCTTGTACTAGACATTGCAAGACAGCTATGAGTAATGGATACAGAAATGGACTTGCAGAACTTCTTAAACGAGTTACAATGTTGGCTGGTTTAACTTCCACACCCGAATGTGTTCAGAAGGAAACTCCAAGAGTTATTAACAAGTTACCAAACCTACGACCATTCGATATATCTATCCTTCTTGATCCTTCGTTGGATGATACTGCCTGGCGGGTTCCCCTCCATCAGGCAGGACTTGATGTTGTTATCATTCACTCTCATGCTTCTTCTTCTCCCTCTATTTCAAGGACTGCTCGTCAAAATGAATTAAAATTGCGTCTTTGGAATGGAGAGAAGAAGAAGTATCAGAGGCGAGGGAAAACTGACAAACAAACTATGATCAGCTTATCAGGAGATGATATCATAGGTGAGATTCTTGATCAGAATATGGGCTTTATTCCTTTTGCTGTGTCTCCCGGAGGGCATATTGGTGGCCTTGGCTCAGCTCTACTTTATGGAAATGATCCTTTACCATGTCCCGAGTTCAAACGACGAGATGGTACTAAATGTGTCAATGCAGAAGCAGCCTATAAACTTGCCTGCTCTACTAAGATGCCTCATGGTATCCTTCGACGTGCCAATGATATTTGGAAGAGGAAGAATCCTAATCTTTCGTTCAGTGGTTCATACAAGGCTATGGATCCTATGTCTTGGTTTAATCAACAACTTGGTTTAGTTACTTGCAATGTTGTTTCTTCTCATCTCATCAGAGCTCATGGTAAGAATAGAACTAAACGCCCTGTTCGATGCCTTGTAGATGAAGAATGCCAGTGTCCAGATAAGATAGAACATTGGGAACTACCTCCCTCGGAGAGCGATTTATGCTGTGCTGAGTGTATTACTCATGATGATACTTTGGACTGTGCCAGTGGCGAGTCACCCCCTGAGGTCGATACGTAGACCCTAAATAAACTAAAGACACCCCCCCCCCCCCCCCCCCCCCCCCCCCCCCCTCCCCCCCCCCCCCCCCCCGCACCACTTGGTATTGTATATGTAGTTGGTTGACAGTTGACAGCATGCAGCGCGGTTTATAAGCGCTAGAATACATAAGGTATACTAAGGGGGAACAGGCATCATGCTAGTGTAGTGTCATCCGCGAGGGTATAAGAAAATATAGATACCATTGCATAATACCCCAGCCAATCAACTATATTTGCATCACTCTGTTTCGAAACATCATCTCTCTCTCTAGAATATATCACACCAAATCATGCTAGCGCGTTATCTTTTATCTACAATAACAACAAAGTTTGGTCACTTATTTGAAGACTTTGATACTAATAATACCACCGCTGAATTAAGTGCCTGGCGTGGTGTAGTGGTATTACGTAATTTACATTTAAAGAAGGATGCATTAAAACATTTAGGTGTACCCTTGGCTAATAATAATTGTGATGATGTAGATGATAATGGAGAGAATATTATAGATGGTAATATTGATGATATAGAGGCTACTTGTAGCAATAATAGAAGTGCTAGTGACAGTGATGATGAGTCATTCCAATCTTGTACGTCACAAATTATAGATGAAGGTGATGATATCAACTGTCAAGCGAATGATAATCAAGATAGATTACCTCAAAATACAGCAGAGGCAAATAGAAATGTACCAACAATAGAAGTTACACATGGATATATTGGTTCATTGGAATTGCATATACCATGGAAATTATTACGATCGTCTTCATCCTATTCTGAGAATGATGTTGGTTCTACAGAGGAGGATTTATCAGCAACAACTAATCAACAACTTCAAGATGATAGTTTGAAATGTTCTGCAGTACTTTCAGATGTTAGGATATTGTTGGCACCTAATAATCATACTAGGAATCAATCTAAGAATAGTGATGGTTGTTCTTCGATTACCAATAGACAAGCGGATGATAAATCATCACCAACAAGTAGTAAAGAGAAAGATCATAGAGAGTTGGAGAGAATACAAAGAGAACGTGAGTTGGCGGTGCAATCCCTCATAGAGAAAGAGATATTACGGCGTGTTCGAGGTGTCAATGGTGACAATATAGATGAGAACAAGTCTGATAATATCTCTGATAGTAGTAGCAACGGTGATGCCAAAGAAGGAAGACTAGCACGCTGGGCAAAGGGATTGGTAGCACGTATTCTATCATCCCTAACTGTGACTGTGCAGAATATCCACATTAGATATGAAGATGAGGGATATGGATGGTTTGAGGATACATCGACCCAACCACTGGATAAGAAAAGATGTCAGTATCGCCCCTCATTTGCTGTAGGCATTCGTTTGGGTAGTTTTTCTATAAGAAGTGCAAATGCAAATGAAGAGGCACCAACTACACCTTCATTAGAAGATGATAACAAGAGATCATCAAGTCCACATACAGGAGTGCAGTTACAGCACAAGGTTGCAAATGTAGACAAACTATCTGTGTATTGGGATAGTTCTCATCCTGATCTGTTCGTTGGGTATGCTTCCAAAGAGAATGATAGAGACTATTATGACAAGAGATTTGCAGAGTTAGACATTATGTATACTGATGAATTCGATGGTGACACATTGCAACATACATATCTCATCCATCCAATTTCTCCATCACTTCATTTGATGACATTTTGTTCAAGTGGCGAGTCATCATCACAACAGAGTAATAATGACACACAATCATCTGCGGTGACATCAATTCATGCTACGTTATGCCTACCTTCCTGTCACATTGGTTTTGATCGGAATGCGTTAGAAGATATCGCATATGTTCGAAAATGTCTATCAGCCTACAAAGTACGTATGGTATCATCAAGAGAGAAGATAATCGAGCAGCGAATATCTCAACAACTACTAGACATTAAGCCGCCATCTAATATCCGCCCAAGTGACGACCCTAGACTTTGGTGGAAGTATGCAATAGAAGCTGTTAGGACTTTGCAGTCAGACCGTAGCTATTTTGAAGGTAAATCAAATACCAGGAAAAGACAATGGTCACGAGGTGGATGGTTAGGACTAGCTCGCTTGCTGAGATTAAGAAGAGAGTACATTTCACTCTATTACTCACTCTGGAGCTCTTTTGAAAATGATATAGATTCCAAGAAGAAGATTCACAAGGAGTTATTAGCTTTGGAAGATATGCTCAATGAGGAAGAAATTGCTGCTTTTCGTATGACTGGGTTCTTGAGCTATGCATCATCCCTGCTCGATGAGGCAAAGTCAATAGATTCAGATACGCCACAAAACAAAGCAATAGAGAAAACAGATTCTTTAGATGTCAACGAACTATCTTTGGGCAACGTTTCTGTCCTTTCTCTTGAATATAGAGAAAGACAGCTCAATCAGATTGTTCAGTCAATCAAGTCAGACCAAGTCGAGTCCAACCCAATTGAGGATAATCAGAAGCCGAATGCAATCTCCCAGGACATACAACATTATGACACTCCCATCTTGGCAGTTTCATTATCATGCCAAAACTTTATACTGCAAGCAAATGATACTTCTCATTCATCAAATAATATAGTGCATCAACAGTTTCAGAGGAAACAAGTTATACCAATTGCGAGGCTACACTGCTTGTCATCCCTGAGGTTTGACAAGTTTTCCAATGGATCATGGGATCTATCTTGCGCAATGAACTCTCTTGTGGTATCTGATTTGATGAATAAAGAAGTACAAACGATTGTAGGGGAAAAGGAGTCCAGCTCCTGGGTTGGTGATGCGAAAAGTACTAAATTGGAGCATGAACATACTGCAATAATTACCATTCGCAATGTTATATCATCAAATGAAAGCTTACAAACTCAATCAAGCACGACTTATTGTAATATCAACGTGTCGCCACTTCAAACTATATATTCAACAAATGTTTATGAAGCCTTGTCGCGACTCTTCACTTCCATAAAGACGGACGAATTCAATAGAGATTACACACGGATAACTAATGTACTGTCTCGTTGGAGATCAAGGACAGGTAAACGACTGATGTCAGTATTGTCTAAGAGGAAAAAGTTTGTAGTATCAGTAAACATTTCCGCACCGGTACTGCTCATCCCACAAGATCTCAAAGACATAAATTCTCCCACACTAGTTATCGACCTGGGGCAGTTGAGCTTTTACAGTGATGCTTCTGGCGACTTGCTACCTTCGGTGTTTGATGAGAAGTGGCTCTTGAAATTGAACAATATTCAAGCGCTTTGTATCCAACAACAATCACAGCATCATGCTATCATTGAGCCGTTCTCGTTGGAAGTATCGATTTTGACTCACATTGCTGAAAGTGGAATAGAGACTGATACTACCAAGATTATTGTGAACGTGTTACTACCTCAGCTGTGCTTTAACTTTACAAGCTCAGCAACAAGGCTACTTTCTCGTCTTCAAATGAAGTGGAATACAGTCAGAAAACACAAGACTTATCGACAATCACAAAAACAACACACATTGGATGATATTCTATTTGATAACAACAGAAGACTGCACCAACTTCAAAAGAGCCAGTATGGTCTTTTCGATGAAGGTACTCCCTTGACGTCAAATATCAATACATCTAATGCGGTTGTTGTGTCACAGGAAGTAAAGTTGTCATTTGCGGCTCCATCCATTGCTCTTAACATCATGAATGATGTTGGGCTTGATCAAACAACTATGACCAATCCTATTCCTCTAATCAACTTGGCAATATACGGAATTCATGGCGAGCATACCTCAACACAAGACAGTGAGGGTAAGTCTGCCAAACTTTCTGCTCACCTTCAATCGATACATATCACAGACTGCACAAAGATTGGCAGTCGTTACTGCCACATTCTGTCATCTGTAGATCCGGCTTTATTAGAAGACATTGATAATCCAATTCAGACTATTGACATGTCTGATGATGAAGATCTCGTCAATATAGAAATGACATCAAATCCAAATGGTGACAAGATGATTACTGTTCACCTCCAGCACTTGTATGTCGAGTGGAATCCTGAACTGTTGGCACGAATGCAAAAGGACTTGAGGCTACCCCAGACTGAATTGGAGATTGGCGGAGAAGGACCTCAAGCAGTAGACATCGACAACTCTGAATTCTTCGATGCATTAGACGTGGTTACTCTTGATAGTTATAAAACAGTTGAGGAGGAGAGTGCAGAAGAGATACCAATAGATGTGGTAGATTCCACTAATCAGGCTACCCCGTCATCCCAATTAAAAGTTGTACTCCACCTATCCAAGCTGTGCATCAATTTCAATAAGGACTCGCAGAGTCGGTGTTTGTTTGGTGCTGAAATGAATGAAACTGACATAAGTTTTAGCAGTAAAACGCTCGGCGGCTCGGTAACAACTGCAACAGTAGCTAATGCAAGATTGATAGACCCAGACGGAATGTCTGGTGGATCTCTTTATGGTCAAATGATTGGGCTACAGTCTTCATTATCATCAAGCCACCAATCATCATTAGTTCACATGTCTTTTGAGACATTCCCAAACGACAGCACAGCAGAGTTTCACAATGTAATGAAACTCGAGTTTTCTAAGATGCGATTCGTCTATTTACATCAATGGTGGTTAGAAATATTTGACTACTTCTTTGAAGGGATATTAGGTCATGCCGTCTGGGGCACAAAGCCAAAATACCAATTCAATCCATCTGAAGCGACAAGGCCATTCAAGCGAACAAAAATGTATATTAATATGGACCAGCCTCTTCTCTTGTTACCAATGTGCTGCAGGTAAGACTCTATCTATGTCAACATAAGTATATCATCATATATTTATACTCTTATTTCAATCCTGATACATGTTCCCTCTTGATTAGATCACCACACCATATTAGGCTTAAAATGAACACACTAAATGTGTCAAGCCTTGGATTTGTACAGGAACAAGTTTATAAGGAAGAAGAAAAGCTCAAGAATTGGTTCCAATGGTTTCATAAAGTTAAGCTTCTCATGTCAGGAAAGTCCGCATTAGTATTGTTTCATTGTATGAATCCGTGTGTTCAGTATAAAGTCTCGAAGATTTGGCTGTTTTATTTGACCTTAATTTGCCTCTATTGATTGCCCTTGTATAACATTTGTACTAACACATGTTATAATCGCCCCTCTTCCATCCTCACAACCCGTGATAACGCGCATCTTCCAGGGGTTGATATATCAAGCTGGGATGAACGCCAACTGACTAATCTTGACGAAGAAGGGCCACCACCATCGCTCGTAAGTATTGTCTATATGATATACTGTTGCAACGTGTATGTATTGTGTATGAGAACTTATATTCATCTACCTGCTTCACATTCTTCTTCCACACAGACTCTCAATATTAAATGGCCAGTTGGCCCCACCGCTAGCTTAATCAAACCCAAATGGAACATTGATGGGAAAGTCGACCCACTCATATTCAGTCTATCCCAAAAAGACTTCTCATTATTTCGTTTCTTTGTGAATTACAACTTATTGGGACCATCTCGATTTCTGTCTATAATCGAAAATTCATCACAGTGTCACACACCTACTCGACTTGTCCTGTTTGGATACGAGAAGATCAATGCACCTCCAACAACATACTCGATCAAACTATCTTGTGATTTGTTACAATTCAAATTTCTTCTAGATGCAGAAGAGAGTGTAAGCAGGAAGGTTGAAGGGATTATGAATGTAAGCTGCGCACAGGCGTCTTGGTCTTTAGTCAAACTGGCAGACTGTATCACAAAAACAAAGGTGAACGTTAAAAGCATTCGTTTGACCCAAACAAGCAAGAAAGACGAATGGAAGCCTGATTTATTACTTCCGTTACCATCGAATGGAAATAGTGACGACTCATCAGTAATATCACGACCACACTGTCTTTTACAATTCACTTCAACAACCCATCCGAACGGCAATAACATGAAGACTCTTCACCTTGATGCCGCAGGAATCTATGTAAGTGTATATTGGATGTCAAGTCATGTGGCTATCACATACCTCACTCTTATTTCTCTATTCTTTCTTGAAACCAGATGATAATGCCAGCATGGCGACATGTTGGCACCTTCTTCAATAACCTTCCTACATCCCCTGAAGTATTTGCACTTGAAGAAATGTCGTCAATCATGCAGATTGGTGATCGATTCTATCGTATGTCAAAGGGCACTACTGCTGTTGGGGCTAGCCAAAGGAATGATACAAAACCCAACGAGGCTAATGACGCACCAGACCCAACATCATCGAAGGAGTTTCTTCTAACTCTGATAACTCCACGTATTATACTCGTTGAAGATGCAGCAACAGACGAATGTCAATGTTTAACACTTTCCATGTCTCACTTGAACTTTCTTCGTCAGACGAATGCACATGAGGAAGTGAATACACTGTTTTGTGATGGATTAGAAGTCTTCACTGGCATGGCAAATAATCACTCCTCTCCTGGCTCAAGTCTTCTCTATCCATTTTCTATGTCTGGATCACTGAAGAAAACACTGCCAAGCAGAGATTGCTCAACTCAATCCTTATCAGGTTGGGTATGGACAGAAGAACTACAAGCTTCTGCAGCATATACTGATCTTACTCATTCCATTAGCGTCTTCATTGGAGTTGAGAAACAAATGGCAATGTTGAAAGATAGTACAAGTCAATATAATACTATACCCACCCAGCCAAAAAAGAAGGAAAAGAATAGAATGTAAGTAAATGAGGTCCCAATCAAATGCTTCTACCTTGTGCTGACTGCTCAACTAATTTTCTATTCTCTTATAAACTTGAAGCAATGTCGAATTACTGTGTAATGGTTTCAATCTTGTTGTAACTGATGATAGCCATCGTCACTTTGCCAATGCACAGGTGAGTGTAGCTCATTGTATATGTCTTGAAGCTTCTCGTGATCTTACACACTATACTGTCTCATACGACTGCAGCCTCTTGTCTCAGTGTCATTGATCGGGATACGAGTCTCTCGCATAGCAAACAACCCTCAAGAGAGCCAAGCACTCAATGAAGGTATTCACTTAGTTGAGAATACCTTTATATCTTTGGATGGCGTTGATATTATCGACTTGTTACGACAAAGTGACTCTCCATTTAGAGTGATGGCGACAAGCTCACAAGAACAAGTGGCCAAACACGAGGGCTTGTTCTCATTTGTGTCTAGGATTGAGTTAGATGCCATGTCGTGGGAGACTCATCGTCTACTTGTCTCGAATGAATGGGGATTTGAATTATCTACTTCTTTCGAGAAACATAGTGATGCTATTTCTCAATTAACCCCACCAAGTAGTTACTTTGATGGATCACTAGGACAATTAAATCAGCATTTCTTGGCATTTAATAGTGCTCGTTATGACAATGGACTCCACTCTATTGATGTCAATGTTTGTCATTTGACTTGTCAATACAATCCTTCAACAATAATTGCCATTCAACGTTTCCTTGGAAGATTGAAGAAGGCTGCACACTCATTTCTAAATAAGCAGCCTGATACCACAAGTATACATAACACAAGCAGTATAGACAAAATAGAGCAACCACTCCCCAAACAATCAACTGATCAGAGCAGCATTATTTTTTCTATACATGCAAACATTGAAAGCATCTGTTTATGTCTAAGTAAGTATATTCTGAATGCGCATATAATCAATGCACAATCTCATCACCTTGCTTATATGTACCTCTCCTCTTCTATCCTTAATACTCTATAGATAAGGAGTATCAACAGAGACGTTTGTTGGATGGATTCGTAAGTGGTATAAAGATTAAATTCGAAAAGTACAATGAGCAGTCACTCATGCTTGAAGGATCAATTGAGAATGTCCGAGTTTGGGATCCTGATATGAGCAAGACTACTTCTGATCGAAACAGACACTTGATTAGACTTATTGACTGTGATGGAAATGATGGCGACGATGAAACCAATTTCTTTTCCTTCCGATACCGAACATTTAAAACTCTACATATTAGACAAAACGAGCACGAATCTCTTCCTGACTGGATAGAAAAGAAGATTGCATCTGGTGACATTGATGATTACTTGGTGGCCAAAATAAGGCCTCTAGAATTCATCTATCTCCCTTGCCAATAGTGACATATTGGTAGAATCATTGATATCTACGTGTCATTTGTGGTTATTTAATAGGTAGTCAATAAGGAGAATGCTGATAATGATTATACACAGAGTAATCGATGAATGAATTGTTGCACAAAAGTACCTCACCTAAATACTTAAAATAAAAAAAAGACACTCTCCACACCAAAGTTGCTCATAACGAATAATAATTTTGGAATCGTCACCAACACAACATCAATTACTACCTGTAAATCAATTCATTACAATGGTGCGAACCACATCTAACCCCTTTTCAAATGAGAATGATTACAATAAACTAAAGTCAGCTTGTGAAGCGTACAATGACGATCCCGATGACAAAAGGACTCAGGGTGAAATAGCCCCTACGGTTTCTCTTTCGCGATCTCAGTTTGGTATGTATGCCCAAGAGCATAAAAATGGAAACTTTCCAGATTCGTACCAGCAAGCTCTGGACCAAGGACGTGGGCAGGGTGGTTCGGGTTCTGTCGGCGGCACCATTTCCTCAAGCAGGTTGCGCAGGTTTGCTATGGAAAACCAAGATGTTGATGACACTGGCAGGGGTATGGAGAGTGTGCTCTTCAGCACCTTCGCTGATCAGTTTCCTGGCATTGATTCTGACACTAGGCGTAACGCTATGAGGACTATAAGGGCAATGATCAAGAGCCTTCATAAGAAGAGGGCTGCAAGGGCTGCTCTCGCTGCAGAGGCTGATTACGATTCTTCCAATGATAGCTCAGATGACGAAGGAGGCTTCCACTAAACAACTTGTTTTTGTTTGTTAATCATAGTGGATATCCTGTTTGTTTGGTGCTAAGAGTTACTGGAATGACATGCTACGTTTGTTGGTTCACGAATCGTTTATGTTAGATTCATTAGTAATATTACTACTAGTCTATGATTGTTCCACCCAAGTTAGAACCTTGAATACTCTTTGCCTTTCAAGATTTCCCCCTAGACTAATTAATTCTCTTTCGTTCAGTCCACTAACATCGACATCATTTATTGAGAGTATCATATCATCCTTCTCGAAGATAGAATTATTCTCCGTGTCAACCTTTGTAACCAACCAACAATCTGACGAGAGATCATAACCACGAATCTTTGATTTCGGTTTAAACTTAATGCCTGCCGTCTCTCCTATTTCAATTGTACGTGTTGTCTTCTCATAATTATAATAATTCGATTCCTTTCTCTTTGCTATCAAACTACCAAATTGAATTAATACTCGTTTTGATTTATTACACTCGTCAGAGAATACTTCACCTACTTGATCAATATTTAATTTTGTTATATCTCTACCACCAATTGAGAATATACGATGTTCTTTAGCTAACATAACCCTGTTGTTGTTGATTATACTGTTGAATATATTGTTATTGTTGTGTGTTAATGAATTGACCTTGGGAATACTCGTTCTATCACAAATCCCAAAGTCAATTGTTGTGTTTGAATCGATTGTTGTTTTATGTGTTGTCAAATATACCCTGATCTCACGTACTGCCTTGTATGGTCGGAGCTTCTTCAACCTTGCATACTGTTGTTGGGACAAGTTTTGACGTGGATCTTCTTCAATCTGTTCTAATACGATTTGCTCGTAAGGAGAGAACTTCCCCATACCGACATCAAATGATCGAGCACATAATTCACAAAATGGAAGACCTGTGTAACCATGGCCAAGATTATCACTACGCGTACCCAATATTTGGCGAGGATTACTAGATGAGTAATCCTTTCCACATGATCGAGCTCGAAGAACTCCATCAATTGGAGGAATGCCATCACATGTACATTGATATGTAGCCAAATATGGTGCCATCTTACTAAATAATACCTCTTGTCCATGTCGGTTCAAGAGATTGTTGAATGTTTGTCTATCCCCCCCAGTGAACAAGTCAACACGTAAGGTCGCTGGTGATGTGAGTGTGTTGGCATCAACTACCTTCTCCGCAGCCTTAAGAGCTAAATGTCTCAAATCGACTTGCTCAGCAAATACACTACTCTCCCATTCTTGCCGAACTTCAACTAACTTTGACTTCAACTGTAATTCTCCTCCACGAAGTTTTTGATGTTTAAAGTATAATTCACTAACGTCATCATCATCTTCATCATCTGTTAACATGTTACAACTAAAGGAACCCATACTAACGCCATTTGCATGACAGTACTTTGTAACTATTGCCGCAAGGCGATTCAATTCGTTGATCTCTTCCAATGCACTACCTTCATATAGTTCGAGAAGCTGCTTACGAGTCTCGACCAACATTGTAGATACTGCATCATCACCGCCATACTTGACTGATAATGCCTTGAAATTTGACTTATCAACATCATTAGTAAACAAGTTTTCATTAACATTTGTCAATTGATTGTCGTTGTATTCACGTACTACTACTGCAGCCAAGCGACGCAACACATTCCAATCGTTGTCAAGTTGTTTTGCTCGTCGGCGTTGTAACTTATCTAATAGTACATCCTTGCCATATTTCAGGATCAAATCGTTACAAAGATCAGTGTCTTCCTGATTCTTGAATGTAAAAGGGAGAGTAAACCCAGCATTGAGGTAACGATCTCCAGACTCAATCGATGCTTGTGCACATAGATGTGGTATGCTATACAGAATGGCACAGGCTAATTCAAGAGCCGCCAATTCTTCTGGTGAAGAATCGGTATACCCCGGAAGCTTGCCTCGACGGAAGAAGTACGTGCTCTGTTTTTTTGTAGGTGGATTGAGTTTTACACCCTCAAACTCCTCGACATAAGCAAGGAATGCTAAGAACAGGTGAAAGTGATAAGCGTATTTCTTGATCCTCTCGATGGGATGCGATCTTCTGTTTGGTAATGATGTTATTGCTGCTTGTGGATGGGGTGATATTAATATCTTGATGATTGGACTTTCCAACACTTCTCCATTCTCATTCTCGTGGCACTTCAACATGTTACGGATAGATGCTGTCAACAAAGTATATTGTTGACCTGTTTTAACATGG
>Ga0214480_100286_pt1 | contig 25545 bp, 22 predicted proteins | sample M1_20Mar14CPVII9_3_FD_165042 | JGI IMG/M metagenome (GOLD analysis project Ga0214480, IMG submission 165042) | Marine eukaryotic communities from Monterey Bay, California, United States - M1_20Mar14CPVII9sort6BwellE17 | ecosystem: Environmental > Aquatic > Marine > Unclassified | place: USA... | reverse complement strand
GGACTGTCCCGTATTTTCTGGACTGTCCCGTATTTTCTGGACTGTCCCGTATTTTCTGGACTGTCCCGTATTTTCTGGACTGTCCCGTATTTTCTGGACTGTCCCGTATTTTCTGGACTGTCCCGTATTTTCTGGACTGTCCCGTATTTTCAGGACTGTCCCGTGTTTCGATTATTTCGCCGTTCCGACACGATTCGGTAGGTTGTGCTTCCTAGGACGACTGCCGCCCCGGCCCCATAGGCCATGATTCGATAGGGCCCGGGAATCAACCTCGCGGATCGAAAAATAGCCGCTCCGGCAGCCAATCCCGCGGCACCACTGCGTCCTACTCGGCGGGCTGACTCAACCTGAGAAGAACGCTGGCAACCGGTTTTGCACCAGACCGCAAAGTGTTCACAGTTATTGTTAAACAAATCATAGCCGGTTTCACCAAGACGACTCTTGGCGCGATCAACGACCCGTTGTCCTGGATGGCACAGGTTTCCAGCAGGCTCTAAAAACAGATCATCGGAAAACCGATCCGAGGACATCAGCGTCCGCTCTGATTTTTGAACATCATCATTGCTTGGGTAAACCCTGATGTGGGCTATTTTTCCCTCATGAAAATCTGCCAGCGAAACCTCGACGATGCGAGGAGGAGCCCCATGTAGGGATCCCATTAATTTCCGTACCGGGGTCGAATCGAAATGAATGACACGACCACCACCGATATAAATTCCATGATGCGAATACCCGCCGCAATCGACGTACAGATGATCGCCCACTTGGTAGCTGTTCATGTTGGGGCTCCTTCACAATGGCTGGAAGCGAATTCGACAGACTTGATCGCAACCGACACTCGGTTCTTCGTGCAGAGGCTTCCTCGCCCATAGTCAAACGAAATACGAAATCGCAGGTCATTCGCTCCAAATTGCTAATTCATTCTACAAAAAGATTCCCACTTACCTAGATCACCGGCATCCGGTCAAAACACTCGCCACAGGGTAGAACGGACCACTCCTCCTTATTTTTTAGAGCCCGTTGTTAACCGGCGGACCCTCGCCAAAGTGTCAAAAATGTCAAAAAACCTTAATCGGCCGTTATTTGGCGGCATCCAGAGGAGATGCCTCAGAGTTTCTGCGGCCCAAAAACCGGGTGGGCTCGGTAGACGTCTACGATCCCAACATCCAGCAAAAGAAAAGCTGCTGCTATAGAACAAACATCGCCAACTGCCAATCAGATGAGGCGATGTAGGATTCCGCTCGCTGGGTTACCAGTCCACAGCTAATTGATTTTCGATATGTCGACCTTTGTCGAGCGATCGAATCGTCTCTTGTGCCATTTGTTTTTCGAAATAGCTATTGACCCTACCATTCAATCGAATGTGGTCTTCGGTGGTATGAAATTCTATATTCTCCAACGATTGAAGATTAGGGTGAGCTGCAATCGTCCTGAAAATTTGGAGATCCAACTGTTGAAGGCTTTGGAGAGGCTGCTCTGGCATGATTTCCCTTACGATCGGACAAATGGCAGCAAATTATAAACTCAATTTGGAGAACCGCTGCCGTTTGATTTCTTTTTTTTTCATGCCCGACCTTCACCGGTCAGGTGGTGCCGATCCTTCGGGTCACGCAGCCAGCAAGAAAATAATTCACCTGCGCTAAAATCAATTCCCCGGAAACGGACCTTTTCTTGGGTTGGTCTTTTTGCAGGCGAAATCCAAAACCTAATTAGCTGGGACGTTGATGATAGAACGACTCGCCACAGGAGTGGTGCTTTGGATCGCTTGGATCCGCTTAGCGATACTGGGATGGAGCCAACTCTCCTTGGCCGCCGCTGGGTGATCCAAAGCAATTTTTTCCAACGCACTGCAATACGATGACAAAGTCGCCCGGCCAAAATCCAAGGGAGTCCCTTCGGCAATCGCCTGACAGGCAAATCGATCCGCATCAAACTCAAGTGACCTGGCGCAATAACCCATTGCCAGAACTGACATTAATCCTCCGACCGTCACGGCCAGGGAATCGGAGGGAACAAAGAAACGGGCAATCACAAAAACGCAGCAGAAGGTCAGGAAACTTGCCAGAAAGCGAATGATCATATGCCTTCGCTTCACGTGCCCCAACTCGTGGAGGAAAACACTCTCAATCTCGCTGACTTCCATGATTTGAAGTAAGCGGTCGGTCAAAAAGACGGTGCGGCCCAAAGGAAACATTCCCACAACCATTCCATTTAAAAGACGATTTCCGGTATCCCAGATTCTAACATCGGCGACCGAAGTCCGTTTTTCAAACGAGAGATTCATCAAATGCCGCCCCAACTCGGTTTTTGAAATACTCCGAGACGAAAGGATCCAACGCATCAACCAGGGTAACGATACGACCACCCAGCCAAGGGCCACCACACCACCCAACCACTGAAACTCGGAATGGATATCTACCAATCCGGCAACCACATCGCAGATCAGCATGAATGCCAATAGCGGAATCAACAGGGTGAGAGCCTGCAATTTCAAGCGGTCGACGACTTCCTCTGCAACCGATCTGCAACTGGATTGACGCTGCATTGCGACAAGAGTCCAGATCGTCAGCAATGAACCCATTAAAGGACCAAAAAACAATAGACTTCTAAAAAAGCTGGATGAGGGTGACCAACTGACACAAATCTGGGGCCAGTCCGATAAAAAACAGGTCAACAGGGATGCCACCAGCCAAACCAACAGCAGCAGACTTTCGCATTTCTGAATTTTCCCAAAATCAAGGGTGAATTCTGCTTCACGATTAAACAACTTGGAGGGTTGAAGGCCGGACATCAGCGCTAACACCGCGATCAGGATGACGGCAATCTGGACGAGGGCAACATCGACTACACCAGTTAGCAGGCTGGGGAACCAGCTTCCTTGCAAGCTAATCACACCCGACAAGACTACGATCATCAATAGAAGTGGCATGATTTTTTTTATTCCAGTCAAATCGACGGATCACCATGTTCGACAACAATCGCCAATGAGCAGACCATGGCACAAGAGTCGTTATGGCATTTCAGAAACTTGTTTTCTGAATTCCACCCTAATTGGAGCTGGCAAAAATGCTGCTAATCGCCGTTAAATTCAGTAGTTTTTTTTCTTATGCAGGGTTTTGACGACAATAGACACTTCCCTAACGATTATCCTGTCCGGCATAATAAAGCCGGCCTTACTACTGGGATTTGAGAGGCCCACGCCATCGACCCCCACTTTTTCACCCTTCCATATCACTGTTTTTTATTCCCTGACAACATGAATAGACCATTCCTTTCGTTGATTTTTCTACTGTTTCTTTCAAACGTCATTTGCGTTGGCACTTTGAAAGGACAGGTCGAAAAAGATATCACCGAAGAAGACCCCAAAACGGCTGCGGAAACAGAATCGCAGTTCATTGGAAATACTCGCCAATTGACATTCGACGGTCGGCGAGCTGGAGAGGGATATTTCAGTGCCGATGGCAAACAAATCGTCTTTCAGAGCGAAAGAGATCCGGCCAATCCTTTTTACCAGATCTACTGGATGGATTTGGAAAATGGCGATGTCGAAAAAATCTCACCCGGTTATGGAAAAACCACCTGTGCCTGGATCCACCCTTCCGGGGAAAAAGTCCTTTTTGCGTCCACGCAGGGGGACCCAGAGGCGAAAAAAAAACAACAGGAAGAATTGGATTTCCGGGCGTCGGGCAAAGAACGTCGATACTCCTGGGACTACGACTCGCATTTTGACATTTGGGAACTTGACAGAAAAACCAGAAAGTACCGGCAACTGACCGAGGCAGAAGGCTACTGTGCCGAGGGATCCTGGTCACCCGATGGATCATTGATCGCTTTCGCTTCCAATCGTCGGGCCTACGACGGCACAATGACGGCAGCGGAAAAGAAGAATTTTGAAATCGACCCTGCCTACATGAACGATATTTACATCATGAATGCCGATGGAAGTAACGTTCGCCAACTGACCGATGTGGCGGGATACGACGGGGGACCTTTCTTCTCCCCCGACGGAAAAAAGATCTGTTGGCGTCGATTTTCAGAGAATGGCGCCACCGCCGAAATCATGACCATGAACATCGACGGCAGCCAACAACGTCAGTTGACGCGATTAAACAACATGTCATGGGCACCTTACTTTCATCCTTCTGGCCGATACATCGTGTTTACAACCAATCGTCATGGTTTTGGTAATTTCGAATTGTATATTGTTGCTGCCCAAGGACGATCTGAACCGGTTCGGATCACCTTTACCTCGGGTTTTGATGGCCTTCCTGTCTTCCTGCCCAATGGCAAGCAAATCGCCTGGACAACCAACCGAACGGCCAAAAAGCAGTCCCAGATTTTCATAGGCAATTGGAACCATGAATTGGCCCTCAAGAAACTGGGACTGGATTCAGCGGTCACCTCCGGTCCGGAAACCAAAAAAGCAAATCAACAAGGGGTCAACGCAGCCAAGTTAACCTCGGCTGAATTTCGGCCTGAGGATATCCTCCGACACGTTGATTACCTCTGCCGACGGGAACTCCAAGGACGCATGACCGGAAGCCAGGGCGAAAAAATGGCGACCGCTTATGTGGCCGCCTACCTCGATAGCCTCGGTTGCCAACCAGCGGGAAAATCAGGAGAGTGGTTCCAGGAATTCAGTTTCCCTGCTGGAGCCAAATTGGGCAAGCAAAACTCGTTACGTTGGGGCAAGGCAACGGCCAAGCTAAACGTCGATTATCGGCCATTGACATTTTCCGGAAACGGAAAATTCAAAGAAGCTCCGATTGTGTTTGGTGGTTATGGTATCGTGGCTCCCAAGACAGAGGACCACCCGGAATACGATTCCTACGTTCATCTGGACGTCAAAGGAAAATGGGTCATGGTGTACCGCTTTTTGCCGGAGAACATTTCCCCTGAACGACGGCAACATTTGTCGCCCTATTCTGGTTTGCGGCGCAAGGCGATGGTCGCCAGAGATCGTGGAGCAATGGGACTGATAGTGGTCAGCGGACCAACATCAAAAGTCAGGAACCAGCTGATTCCGCTGCAAGAGGATTCAAAGTTATCAGGAACCAGCGTCGCGGTGATGAGCGTGACAGATCAATTTGCGTCCCGCCTTTTGGAAAAATCGAAACGAAACCTGGCAACAACCCAAGAGAAGCTCGATGACGGTGGCCTCATGATCGGCTTCGAATTAAAGGAATCGATTTCAGCCGAAATCGAGGTTCAACAGGTTCGAAAAACAGGAAGGAACGTTCTGGGTCGTTTGGTGGTCGGCGACAAGCCGTCCGATGACGCCTTACTGGTTTGCGCACACATCGATCACCTGGGGGCCGGTTCGAGCTCCAGTTCGCTCGCCAGGGAAGATGAACGGGCGGGGATCCATGTTGGCGCTGATGACAACGCCTCGGGCGTTGCTGCGATGCTCGAAATCGCCGAATATCTGGCTTCCCAGAAGCGAGCCGGGCGGCTGTCGGGAAATCGCGACGTGATCTTTGCGGCCTGGTCAGGCGAAGAACTAGGGCTCCACGGTTCCAAGGCTTATGTCCAGATGAGAAGAGATGGATTCATGAAGGAAATGATGAAAGCCCACGCTGGTTTAACAAAATCAGATGACCCCAAACCCGCTCAAGAGGTTGGACCTGTCAGCATGAATCTCAAATCAATTCCCATCTACGGCATGATCTCCGGCTGCTTCAACATGGACATGGTCGGCAGATTCGATAAAAAGTTAATTCTCCAGGGGATTGGCTCATCGCCCGATTGGCGGGCTGCGATTGAACAACGGAACGCCCCAATTGGACTCCCGCTTACCCTATTGGACGATACCAACTTACCGACCGATGCCACCTCTTTTTACGAAGCCGGTGTTCCCATCCTGTCCGCTTTTACCGGATCCCATAGCGATTATCACACACCTCGCGATACGCCAGAGAAGCTGAATTATGACAAAGCGGCAGAAATATCGAAACTGATGGGATTCATCGTGCGGGGATTTTGTCGATCTCCGGCTCCACCGGAATTTAAACAAGCCCAGGCAAACCAACAGGAACGCCCGCGTGGTGGACTGCGGGCTTATCTTGGTACGATTCCGGATTATGGCGAAGAGGTTTCCGGGGTTTTGATTTCCGGTGCCACCAAGGGTGCCCCCGCCGAAAAGGCTGGTTTGCTGCCGGGTGATGTGATTGTGGAACTGGCCGGCAAGAAGATTGAAAACATCTACGACTACACCTACGCCATCGAGGCTCTCAAAATCGGCAAAAAAACCACCATAGTGGTCAACCGCAACGGAAAGCGAAAAACTTTTGACGTTACGCCAACTTCAAGGGACTGAACCTTTCACCACTGGCCGCTGCCCCTTTTACCACTGGGGGATTTCGATCTTCGAATCCAGACCTACAATGTCTGGACCAACGGGATTGGCCAGCCAGAGAAACTCTCTGACGGGCCAGCGGAAGCCGACCCATGATTACCCCCCATCATTGATTCTCAGCAAGTTAGCTAATCTCTCGGCGTCGATTGCCACCGAGATCGGCGACACCGATCCATCGGCCATCAGTGCCTGAAAAACCCCTGGACGAATTCCCCCCAACCCTTCCAGCGGATCCTCCCAATTCACTTGATGATCATCGGGCTTGGTCCAGGGAACAAACTTATCCGCCTCAACAATCATGATCGCAACATTGCTGCCATCCACGAAATCCCTCAACCGCTTTCCCTGGGTTCCCTCAAATGCCGTCCCTTTTCCTGTCACGGCTAGAAAATTGGTCTTTTGAGTTTCGTTCCTGTTGGGGTTCTTAAGAACCGCCGGCATTTCATTTAGCAGTTTGATGTTGTGCTCACTATCCCAGGGTTCATTCAAATGAAATTTTTCGTACAGTTCTTGATGTTCGATGTACGGCAAAATAGCGACCCGCCAACTCAACAAGGGTTTCCCTTGCTTGTCCGTTATGGCAGCCGGAGGAAATCGCCTGAAGGTCTCATGATAGAGGTGAAACGCAAGGCCCAATTCTCGCATATTTGTAGCTGCCAGCGTTCTTCGGGCGGCTTCCCGAGCAGCTTGAACCGCTGGCAGTAGAAGTGCCAGAACCACTCCCGTAGTTGCCACCTCGGATTGCAATTCGAGTGTCACGACGTCGCCATCGGCTTGGAGATTGATTTGTTTGTTGAGAAGCTCTGCCATCCGGTTCACATACTTGAGAGTCGCTATATCAACAGGATCGTTGCTGTTGCCAATCTCTATCGCAATGCTCGATATTGCTACGGCGGTGGCAGTTTTCAAGAGCTGCCGAAGGGATTTTTCCAAACTTTTTGCGTCACTTTTTGAATACGCGGTAGCTTGTAATTTTGCCGCCAGACCAGAACCCTTGACAGTCAAATCTATTTCCAGCGTCTGAATTCTTTCGTGTAGTTTATTAACCGCACCAAACGGAGGTGGAATGGGAGCCTGAAACACCAACTGGTCAATGGAGTCCTTTATTTTTTCGATCGAAAAAACCAGATGAACATGGGAATCATGTTCGTCTTCCATCAGGGTCCCGGCAAACGAATTCTTGACCTCTTTTGATTTTGACATTTGTAATACAAATAGCGCACTCGTTGCCAGTAGTATCACTTTGGAATGGGGCTGGATTATGTACATCCCTAGATTCTGGTCAAAATAGGTTTTCACCCCGTCGGCTTGGACCGCTGGCCCCAGTTTTTCCAACCAGGGTGACCATGCTAGTTTTTCATCACTCTCCAATATCCAGCCAAGCGTCGGCTGTTCCTGGTTTTTCCAACCAACGATCGCCTTGACTGTTTTGATCGACGCCAGATCTATCCCGAAATCCCGTTTGACCAACGCCGAAATGACCTCGTGTGGCAGGTACTGTGAACCCTCTATTGTTTTCAAGCGATCAACGCCGATCGACATCGCTCCAAATGTCTCTTGGGGAATGAATTCGGTAGATGGCTGCTGAGCCGAAAGAGAGATCGGCAAGACCAATAAAGAAAACAACTGAACCGCCAATGAACCCTTCAAATGACGAAAAGCGATTGATTTCATACGACCCCCAACCCAAAGATATTGGAAAGAATAAATGATAGAACCTCAAATGCCTGGAACCTATAACGTCTTAAAAAAAACGATAACGCACCACCATCTCGATTTTGGAGCCGCCTAATGGCCAGTGAGTCTGATGGCAACTCATCGCCGAAAGGCGATGTGGCGGAATTCGGTATAAAGCGAATTTAACGTAGAAATGGGTCACCGCCAACACGATGCCGCATCATCCTGAGCGAAACCACGGAGGTTTTACTGGGCACATGAAGCCATCTTCCTACCACGACGATAATCCAACACGATGGTCTAACACGGCGATCCCATAAAGGGATCCCCTAAAGAAGATCAAAGATTCTTCGCCGTTGAAACCCAAGGCGACGCCCGGTCCTCAAAAGATACGATGGGCCGCCAAATAATGTGGTTCACCCGAGAGGACCAGCAGCCAAACCGCCTCAATGCGTTCACCGCAGGCGGCACGACTCTAAAAAGCCAGACCGTTGGACAACGGCGAATCGCGCCGTTGTCCTGTTTTTCTGACGACAGCCTCTCTCGTCTGAGATCAGCGTCGATGCCGGCGACTTCAATCCCAGTTCAATTTGCCGGATTGGTATTCGGTCACCCGTGTCTCAAAGAAATTCTTTTCTTTGGAAAGGTCCATCGTTTCGCTCATCCACGGAAATGGGTTGCTGCTGCCATACTGTGCCGGCAGACCAATTCTCTCCAAGCGTCGATCGGCGATAAACTGAACATATTCCTGAAACAGCTCTGCATTCAAACCGAGAACGCCATTTGGAAGACAATCGCTGGCATAGGCGATTTCTAGTTCAACCGCTTCGCGAATCCGTTCCACCATCGCCTGTTGAAATTCTGCTGTCCACAACTCCGGATTCTCGGCCTTAATCCCATTGATCAAATCGATTCCAAAATTAAGGTGAATGGATTCATCACGCAAAATGTACTGAAATTGCTCACCAATCCCGGTCATCAGGTTTCTGTTGTGAAACGAAAGGATCATCACGAATCCGGTGTAGAAAAAGACACCCTCCATGATCAGGTAATACCCAATCAGATTCTTTAAAAACGCTTGGGCTCCCTCAAACGTCTCTGTTGTGAAACCTTCACTTAAAACCTCGCGGGTCAACTCCATCTCGAAAGCATCTTTGCGTGCGATCGCCGGAACCTCATGGTACATGTTGAAGATTTCACCTTCATCCAAGCCAAGACTCTCCACAACATAGAGGAACGTATGGGAGTGAACCGCCTCTTCAAATGCCTGCCGCAAAAGATACTGGCGACATTCTGCGTTGGTGACGTGCTTAAATATTGCCAACACCAAATTGTTGCCGACCAGACTTTCCGCAGTGGAGAAAAAGCCTAGATTTCGCATGATGACCTGTCGTTCGTTATCCGACAACGTATTTCCTCGCCAGATCTCGATATCTTTGTTCATTGGAACCTCGGTTGGCATCCAATGATTCGCACAACCGTTAATGTAATGCTCCCATGCCCAATTGTACTTCAGCGGCATCAATTGGTTTACGTCGACCTGACCACAATTAATGAGCCGCTTTTCCATCGCGTTTACCCGGGTCGACTTACCGGTCAACATCTCAGTGTCATTTACTATACTCGCCATACCATTCGCTCCATGCTGTTGAGATATTATCGATAAATTAAGTCAGGCATTTTTACGCCATCTGTTTCCGAGACTCTTTACACCGTCTTTTTCGTGATGCTACACAGTACTCCGCCGGATTGCTTGCGACTCTGAATTGATCAACCCAAGTGACCCTTTCTAATTTGCCACTCTTGTTAACAACGTCAAATTACTCGACCGCAAATTACTCGACCGCAAATTACTCGACCGCAAATTACTCGACCGCAAATTACTGACACGCTTCACAGTCCGGATCCATAATAGAGCAGGCTTTAGGAGCATGAGGCACTTTCCGTTCTACATTGATCTGACTCGAGGCACTTTCGCTCTTCATCCATTTGGGCTGCACACCGTATTTGTTAATGTCAACCGTCGATTTTTCGACCTGGGTCGCTCCAAGGCAACGCAGGTAATACGTTGTCTTCAACCCCTTTCTCCAGGCTAGTTTATACATTTCGTCCAGTTTTTTACCACTAGGCTCTCCCATGTAAAGATTTAACGACTGGCCCATGTCAATCCATTTCTGCCGACGTGATGCACACTCGATCAACCACTTGGGATCAATCTCAAATGACGTTTGGTAACGTTCCTTGATATCTTTTGGCACTCGATCGATGTCGCTCAAGGTTCCGTCATGATATTTCAGCTCTTCTCTCATTTGCTCATCCCACAATCCTCGGGATTTCAGCTCATTAATGAGAGTGATATTCACCTGAGTAAACTCACCCGACAAATTGCTTTTAACAAAAAGATGGCTGTAGTTGGGTTCAATCGACTGTGTCACACCGATAATGGTCGAGATGGTTGCCGTGGGGGCAATCGCCATGACATTGCTGTTCCGCATTCCATGGGCCGCGACATGCTTCCTCACCAAGTCCCAATCCATCGTGCTGGATCTATCCATTTCAACAGGCATTCCCCGCTCATGCTCGAGCACATCGACGGTATCGATTGGAAGCAACCCGCGATCCCATTTAGAACCGGTGTAGCTCTCATATTGGCCACGTTCTTCGGCCAATCGGGAAGATGCGAGAATCGCAAAATAGGAGATGGCCTCCATACTTTGGTCGGCAAACTGAACAGCCTTCTCACTGGAGTAACCGAGACCACAAGCCGCCAAAGCATCCTGGAAACCCATCAGCCCCATGCCGACGGGGCGATGCCGTTGATTGGAACTGCGTGCTTCTTCTGTTGGATAATAATTAATATCGATGACGTTATCGAGCATCCTTACCGCGACATCTACCGTCTCTTTCAACATTTCCAGATCGAGTTTTCCGTTTTCGCAGTGCTTCAGCAAATTGATCGAGCCTAAATTACAGACTGCAGTTTCCTGCTGGCTGGTATTGAGGAGAATTTCTGTACACAAGTTGCTGCTGTGAACCACCCCGGCATGATCCTGTGGTGAACGCAGATTCGAAGGATCCTTCCAAGTGATCCATGGATGCCCCGTCTCGAACAATCGAGTTAACATTTTCCTCCATAGGTCTACTGCTTCTACTGTTTTAAACAGCTTGATTTCACCACGACTGGCGAGCTCTTCATAATGCTCGTACCGTTGTTCGAACGCCAATCCGACCAAATCGTGAAGGTCGGGGGCTTCATCCGGGGAGAACAACGTCCATTTCTCCGCATTCACCACTCGTTTCATAAAGAGATCAGGAATCCAGTTAGCCGTATGCATATCGTGAGTCCGCCGACGATCATCGCCGGTGTTCTTGCGCAACTCCAAAAACTCTTCGATATCGTAATGCCATGACTCAAGGTACGAGCAAACCGCTCCTTTTCGCTTTCCTCCTTGATTCACGGCCACCGCTGTGTCACTGACAACCTTCAAAAACGGAATCACACCCTGGCTTTTTCCATTGGTCCCACTGATATGGGCATTGGTCCCACGAATATTTGACCAGTCATTTCCCAAGCCGCCTGCCCACTTTGAAAGCTTGGCATTGTCACCGATCACTTTGAAGATATGATCCAGATCGTCAGTCACGGTACTAAGGTAACAAGAGCTTAATTGTGGATGACAGGTTCCCGAATTAAACAACGTCGGAGTAGCCGAGGTAAAGCGAAAACTCGATAAGACATTGTAGAATTCGATCGCTCGCTGCGACTTTTCCTCACCTTCGGCAGTGGCAAGCCCCATCGCGACCCGCATCCAAAAATACTGCGGTGTTTCAATCCGACGTCCATCGACATGAAGCAAATAGCGATCATAAATCGTCTGCAGTCCCAAGTAAGGGAACAAAGCGTCTCGACTAGAATCCAACGAAGAAGCCAATAATTCCAAATCAAATGACCTCAAACTGGGGTCCAGACGTTTCGCCGCGATTCCCTCTTCTATGTAGCTCTCGAACCGTTCTTTGTACAAGGCCTCCAAATCGCCGTGACTCTGGGATTTCCCTAACGCCTCTCGGTAGATAATATTTAACGTCAACCGACTGGCCACTACATCGTACGCCGGATCTGTTTCTATTTGGCTACGAGCAGATGCTACCATTGCCTTGGAAATCTCTTTGGGAGAGATTCCATCAAAAAACTGTTTCTTGGTTTCGACGATCAACAAGTCATGATCACAGGCCCCCTCCAATCCCTCGCAAGCTTTCCGGATTTGCAGTTGCAGTTTCCCAAAATCAAAATCCTCAACTTTTCCACCCCGATCAACCATCAGAGTGGGAAACGGCTCTTCACTTTCCATCGACTCTTCAGCCCGCAACTGCCGCATGCGGGTGTGCTCAGCCCGGTAAAGAATGTAACGGCGAGCCACTGAAAAGTACTCGAACCGCATCAATTCCCGTTCCACCAAATCCTGAATTGCCTCCACGCTAACGCCACTTTGTGGCACCTCCAACGATGCAATCCGGGAGAGAATATTGGCCACCATGGTTCGGATATTTTCTTGGACGGCCTCGTCCAGCAAAGCAGCGCTTTCCACCTGTCGTTCGGCGCAAAAAGCTTTTTCTATGGCTCGTTGAATTAAAAGACTATCGAAAATAACCGATCGACCGTCTCGTTTACGTACTTGTAAGTCCTGCTGCGTTTCAAGCATCTAATTGTCTCCTACCTTTATTTCTCGCCGTCCGATCCTGGACGAATAATTTCAAAATGAACGGTACTGATAGGAATCGCACACGAAGGGATCCTTCAAAGAATTTGGCAAAAGTCGACAAGAGGCCGCTGTGGGGCATCCTTGCCGATTTCCAATTCTTCTTGGAATCCTTGCTCTCGAAATCACTTCGAGGCATGCTTTCCGTAGCACCTTCCTGCCTCCTGCTGCCAAAAGACCTGATTGATCGACTCGATCCACCCTTGGCCAATCCGGCAAACCTCATGAGGCCGGCAATGTCTCTTTTCTACCCACTAACCATGAATCCCGCTTTTTACAGCAAAAACCCGCGACTGGGCCTCTCATCAAAGCCCCACATCTTGTGGCTCACCACCGCCGCGGCCCCAATATATCGATTTATCGGCAACCGTCAATACAAAATCCGGCGTTTCTTGGAGCTGCTATCATTTTTCTCTAAAATCAAGCGCACTAATAGAAAGCCCCCGCAGTAACAGTGACGCTAATCGACCGTCGGACGTGCTGGCATAGTTTCTGCAATCACAAAACCTGTGTCAAGCCAAGCATTCTCAATTTTCTCGTTTCACCCTACCGACGGTCAAATTTCAGCTAAAAATAACCGATTCACCGCAACCAGATCGACATCTCAAAAGGCTGATAGCGGTCTTTCCAACCCCGGATCGAGTATCCTCGACGGTTCAACCTTAAAGGGGAAATGCCAAACCCATCAAGTTAAAGTTTCTTGGGACTTCAAGGCCGAGCAGCCAGCAGTCTGGTTGAACAAACACCGAAAATCCATAAATTGAGTTTGCAAAGGAGGGTGACGTCCTTGAGGAGGATAAGCGAATGGCTAGCAGGTTGATTCGAAATCAATTGCCCTTCACCGGGTTGCGGGTTCGACCCCCGTGTCCTCCGCTACGGTTTTTACCGTCTCAAAACGGAAATCCAGACTACCGTTGTGATGTTTTCAAAAACTAGACTACAATAATCGATTATTGTAGTCACTTTCGATGATTACATAAAAAAACGGGTAAGTTACTGCTTACCCGCAAATCATACGATCAGTTTTTGGAAGCAATCGCATGACAAAGGTCAATTCTATCAAGGCCAGTGGAAAAGCTAAACTGGCAAAAGCTGTCAGGCTTGGTAAGCCGGCTAAACCGCCGAAGCCTTATCCCGAGTTCCCATTAACGGCACATCCAGCCGGGCAATGGTGCAAAACGATTAACTACAAACTCTATTATTTTGGAGTTTGGGACGAACCTGACGCGGCGGTTAAAAAATACCAGCACGACGCACCACTGATAAAGGCAGGACTAGACCCTAAAAGTCCATTGATCCAAATTGACTACGACCTTTTAACGGTCCAGGATCTTTGCAACTTGTTTCTAAATGACAAGTTAGACCAGGTGACATCGGGTGATTTAGTTCAGACCACTTACCGTGGTTACGAACTCTTTGCAAAACGCCTTGTTAAGTTAATGGGTGGAACCAGGCTGATTGAAGAATTGAAGCCTAGCGATTTTCAAGACCTGCGAAAAAAACTGACAAGGCCAACGCCGCAAAAATTGAACGGTAAAACGGTAGTACGCACAAAAATAACCGCCAAAAGCACTGAAACCGCGGTTGCACACATTAGGGCAATATTTAATTACGGTGCAAAAAACTATTACATCAAGTCTCCATTACCAAAACTATGGGGTACTAAGTTTGAGAAACCGAAGCGAAAAACAATCAAAAAGGAGTCCTACGAACGCGGCTCAAAGCTTGCCACCCGTGAGGAAATCTTAACCCTAATCAGCCACGCGACACCCGCCTTGAAGGCGGTTATCCTTTTAGGGGTCAATTGCGGGATTGGAAACACTGACGCCGGGAACATTCGATTTGAAAACATTGACTTTCAAAATCAAGCAATCAGCCTACCAAGACAAAAAACCGGCGAACCACGGAAAGCCATGCTTTGGCCTGAAACCATCGCGGCTATCAATGAATCGATAGAAAAACGGCCTGAACCGGTAAACCCGGACGATGCCAAAATTGTGTTCTTAACCGATTCAGGCAGATCATTCAAAGCGGTCGATCATTTTCATCCAATCACAAAACGGATGAGAGCATTGGTATTAAAAGCCAACATCAAACGACCAGGACTAACCTTCTACTCTTTGCGACATACTTTCCAAACGATGGCCGATAACTTAACGCTCGATTTTGTTGGTGTTAAATCTATCATGGGCCACGTCGATAGCTCGATCAGCGGTAATTACAGGCATTCAATAACCGACGAAAGATTGCAGAAGATAAGCGATGCCGTGAGAGGCTGGCTATTTGAGGAGGCTGGCAAATGAGCGACTTACCGAAAGAGGCATTCAAGGCATATCTCGAAGATAAATACCGCGGCCGGCCATTGACTACATTTTATCAAAAGGAACTTATTTCATGGATTGCCGGGAATGTTGATTTGTCGCCGTATATGGATGATTTAGATGCCGATCCAGACATTGAAAAAGGCTGCAAACTTTGGAATGACGGTTCTACATGGAAACAAGTTACATCCGAACTGTATGGCGATGAATTTGACGAAAATCTTGTTAATGCAACACGCGCGGCGATTAAACGATATGCCAAGGCACACAAAATTAAACTCCGACCAGGTGGAAAAGGCGGTGCACCTAAAAAACGGCCGGCGAAATAACCTAACTAACAACCTAACTATCTGCACTAAAACCGCCGAAAACACGGAGAAAAAAAACCTAACTAAAAACGTTAGGTTCGTACAGGTTCTCAAATTTTTGGACATCGCTAATCATATCTCCAGACAAGAAACAAATTCTTATGGAGTAAAAAAATGCGAACTAAAGTCCAACAACAATTATTCTCGCCACCGCAAATCGCGGCGATGATTGGCAGCACCATTAACACGGTGATGCATCTGATTAACACCGGCCAGATTGAGGCTTTCAATTACGGACTCGGCAAGCGCCCAAGATGGCGCATCTCAATGGCCGCGTTGGATGAATTCAACGCCAAAAAGTCTAATCGGCAGGCTGTCAAAAATCGTAATGACGTTCAGTTCATTAAGAAGATCGTTTGACGTGACAGCGTCTCTAGAACTTTGTTTGGCTCTGATTTTATAGCCAATTCGCAAGCGACTTCTTTTAGGAATTAGCGACGATGCAGAATAACCGGGTTACTAATAATCAATAAAAAAACCACGCCGACTTTCGCCGGGCGTGGTAGTTGATTCTTGCAATATCAGTTTACGCGTTTTTGGTCGAGTCGGCAAATCCAAAAGGATTTGTGATGAACATCAAGGATCTAGATTCCATATTTTTAGAAATCATGGAAAAGGAACTGTCTGCCGACATGCTCGCCCAAGATCGACAGTCATGCATAGCCTGGGCTTTGCGAAAAGCCGCATGGGTCACTCAACAGACGGCTGTCCGCGAGTCGAATTATATCGAGCGAGAGTCCACGTTGGGAGGCCGATCATGAATGGGTTATCTGATGTCGTCGAATTCGAGCGCAATCTGATATCAGCACTGTTGTTTAAACCCGGAATAATAGATGAACTTCAGATTAAACAAACAGATTTTCACGAAGGTCCATTCATCGGATTCGGCCGGTTGTTTGGAGTAATTCGAGATTTGATTCGGGCTGGCGTTGATCCAAGCGATCAAACAATGTTGTTTTCCCAACTATTGGAATCCGACAAGGATAACGGAGAGAGCGATTTTGACCGGATCGGCGGAAAACAACTCCTTTCGGAACTTGTCGGAAACTCGAAGATCAACTTTAACAACATCCAACACTACGCAATTCGAGTAAAAGAAGCGGCGGCAGCGAGAGAGAGCGATAGGATTGCAAACGCGATATTAGCGGCCGAGTCGCTTGAGGAAAAAAATCGGTTGCTAAACGAAGCGTACTGCATAGGACTAGGCGACCAACCCACGAGCTTTGACGGGGTTGATGCATCCGATCTTGAAGACTTTGCGAGCGAACCGGTCAATTGGTTAGTCACCGACATCTTAAGTTCCGATCAACCGATCCTTTTTGGTGCCAGGTCAAAAGGTGGTAAAACCACGATGCTGGCCGACCTCTCGGTGTCGCTCGCTACCAACACACCTTGGCTTGGGCATTTTGCGGTCCCAAGATTGAGGCGGGTGTTGTTCATTACCGGCGAATCGAACAACAGGGCAGCGTCCAGAAGAATAAAAAAGGCTTTGAGTGCTCGGGGACTTGGCTTTGCTGACCTGACAGAAAAAATGCGAGTCGAAGCGGTCCGCTTTCCTCAGCTGCCGGATAGAAATCATCGCGACCAAATCACACGAATTGTCGAAAAGCATCAAACCGACGTTGTGATAATTGACCCACTTTATCGCGGACTGGGTGGACTGGACACCAACAGAATGGCCGAGGTGGGGCAGGCAATTGTGGAATTTTCGAAGGCATGTTGTCCCGCGAGCCTGGTTATTAGCCATCATTCAACGAAATCTGCTGCGAGGGAATATGGAAATCCCCCGGAGCTTGAAGACATGACTGGTGCCGGAATCGCGGAAAGTTGTGGTAACTGGTGGTTGCTCGCACGAAACGAACAATACATCGGCGACGGCATTCACGATCTTTGTGTCCGTTTCGGTGGTCGGGATGAGCAGGCAGGACTTAAACGAATTGTGTTTAATGAAAACAGTTGGAGTTTTGAAGTTTCAAGCCTTGCCGAACACCATGGACGCATCGCGGAGAAGAAACTCGATGAGAAGGTTAGAAAGAAGAACGCGGCGTTAGATCAACAAATTTTGGACGCTGAACACGAAATCAAAACTGCCCTTCGGAACGAAAAAAATCCGATGAGCAAGGCAGGCATTCAGACACTTTGTCCGAGGGCCAGTCGCATTCATCATCGGCATGCCGTCGCCGGGCTGATCAAAGCCCTTTCGATCGTCGAGCGACAATATACCGACAACCTAAACCGAAGGCAGACGGGCTGGATACTCCGTGAATACGTCGACGAGTATGACCGACGCCAAATAAAAACATCACCAGAAAACGCATCAAAACCAAAGCCAAAATGAGATGCTCGCCGATGCTCGCCGATCTTCGCCGGAATTTATCGGCAAGCATCATGAAAGGGGGGGGGTGTATGCTCGCCAAATGCCCTATAGGGGCATGGCGGCAAGCACCACACACATACCGACGGAAATGACATACACACCGAGAGATGTTCGCCGATTTTGTCACTAAGGAAAAAAAACAGCAAGGAGCTGTTCTAGCTAGTTCAAAAGCCAGTCCCCGTTTTTCAATCATCAAGACTAGGAGAATACCAAAATTAACGATCAGCAATTTGAAATTCTTCGCCGGGAAATCGCCGAACTACGAGGTTTGATTGCTACCAAGGACGGTTCCATGAACCAATCACGAAGTGACGAGCCGACGCCGGAAAAATCTTGGAATTTGCAAACACAGGAAATCCGGTTTGATCTCACCGACGTCAGAGAAATTGCCGCGCTTTATATTCTCCAGCACTGCCAACCCGGTGAGTCTTTATCTGGACATCTTCGAATTTTCTGGTCCCAGATCCCTATGATTTTCAAAACGTATGAATTCGGGAGTATGAGAAAACATGTTGCTAAGGTTTTTAAGGAAAAAAAATCAGGCCTCCGTGGTTGGAACGAAACCGGAATTAAAAAACCACTCGCTTTGTTGTCGGCAATTTTTATGTAATAAAGACGTCGCTCCCCGATAAGCCACGGCCGGCCTAGGTTCTCTTTGGCTATTCCTCCCCTATCTAACGCGAAGGTACCGAAACACCAAAATCCGTATACATAACCGGGGCCAATCACGGGTTTTGAATCCTTAAACGCCACCAAACAACAATTTCAATTTCCAAGACACAAAAATGTTAAACAAAACACAGCCTTTATATTCAGAATCCGAAATCAGCAAGGCTTTCAAAATGAACGCTGATGAGCTTTCTCGTTGGGCCGCTCATCGACGTGTCAACTTTACCGTGATTGATGGTAAACGCTACTTTTCAGAGGATCAGTTAAAGGCCGCGCTTCTGGAGATCGGAAAACTCGGTCCTGGTGCCGAACGTCAAGACTACGGGTTCGTCCGTCATCCGAAACGGCTTCAATCAATGGCAAAAGCTATCGAAATGGCGTCAGAATCGCAAAAACGAACGCCAGAACAGCTCAAACAACTAAAAGTGCGCGGCAGCCGGACAATAACAATTCCGCTGGAACTGACGCAGGATATCCTCACCGCCACAATTGCCGAGCCTAAAGGATTTGCTATCCGTTTCTCTGATGATGAAGGCAACGAGCATTATCAACCGGTAACGATCAGAGACGGCTACATTTCTGAATCGCTGTTGAGAATTGCCACCGAAGAAACCAAGACGCTGGCTAGGCTTTATGAATCACCTGAGCAGCTCGAACAAACTATTGCAAAAGCCGTTAATATTTTCCGCGACAAAACTTCAGGCTTCAGCGAAACGATCCGAATTAGTGATGGCGATTACCTGATAAAATACGAAATCGACAATAATTTGCTGTTTGCACAATCGGAAATTATGGCAATCGCTAATCTTATCTTTTGATCCGCGCCATACGGCTGGCGCTTCATTTTGGTTCGATGAAGCGCCGGCCGCGGATTAGAGTTTTGAAACATCTTTCTTCGAAATAATAAAAATGAAACCCATCCAACTACCAACCAACACAGGTCTGCCAGCCAAACTCCGCGGCCGTATAAAAGCCGCGAATGATCAAATCGGTGATATCTTGCAATCCAGATCCGAATTACGCCTAATGCTGATTCAAGAACCTGACGAAGATTCTACAAGCGTTTTATTAACCGAACGGCAGGAAATCGCCTCTCAATATTGTGATTCCTATCGCGCGGAAAGTCTCTTTTTTGAGCACCTGGACGATTTACCTCAATCCATCGTTGAAGCTGCGAGAAAATTGGTAAAAGACGCGGAAGGAAAAGCCAACACAGCATTGGGAAAGATCACCAACGAGATCCGCGAGTTTGGGTTGCCCTTCGGTAATTCCAACCAGGAGACGTTTTTCGTATCGCACTGCCAACGATATCTTCCGCATCAAACTATTGTAAATGATTTGCTGCAATTCGAACGCCAAGCGAATCAAACGTCCAGGGCCATCGCTCAGCGGCTGCAATGGCTTTCTAGCGAGTTCCATCGATTGCGGCTTGAATTGCTTCAGCCAACGTCAATCACAGCGTAGGAGGCCGGCCATGGACGATTCCGAATTACAAAGGCTGATCGATACGTTTGGCGAGACTGAAGGCAAAAAAATTCACCAGATTAATATCGCCGAGAAGATCGCCGCGCTCGAGGCCAAACTTGCTGAAAACGATTTGAAAATCAGCACCGCTATGAAATGGCTATTCGCTCAAGCGATTTCAGAACGCCAGCAAATTCAAAACCGGGAATGAAACCTTTCACTAGGCGTTTACTCGTCCGCTGGATCGTCGGTGGTTTCATTAAGCTTGGCCTTGAGTGCAGTTATATCTCTTTGTAGTGCACGTATTGTAAGGTGACCTAATGAAATACATCCAAGCATCATTATGCCTGTAATAATATACCCATCATTAAATCCCGGTCGAATGTCATAAACGAATCTTCTGACGATCCAGAAAATGCTAAAGATCACGACGAATGCCGTCGTGACCCAGTAAAACTTCCGTACTGCTTTTTCTGATTCGGACATCAACTACACCTCCAACACAACAAGGATCAATAATCCAAACCTAACCTATCCAATACCGGTGGTCAATTTTCACCAAGCGGTCACTCGTCCGCTGGATCGTCGGGGGAGTCGGGAATTTTTAAAAAACGGTTAATAAGATATGGACGTATCGCCCATCCCACCATCAAACCAATCCCGGCGTTGTAATCGCTATCCCACCGTCCTTCGCTCAAGTATCCCAAAAGATATACAAAAGGAATCGCGATTGCCAGAATCACAAAGAATTCTATCCATGTAATTATTCTAAAACCGCGCTTACGTGCAGCGGTAGCTGGTGAATCTAGGAAATTTACTGGCTCTGTAGAGTCCTTTTCTGGTTCCGACATTAACTACGCCCCTTTATTAACAAGGATTAATGCGCACAGCCTAACCCATCCAATATCGGTGGTCAACTTTTCACCAAGTGTCGGGAATTCTTAAAATCTGCAATCGCCGAGCGTTACCAGCTCCAGAACCGATGAAATTCATTCCGGTTCGAAGAACCAGTGATTCCATCACGGCATGAACCGCAAATTGTGCGAGTGAAAGCCTGGCTTTGAGTGCGGTGATCGGAAATCTTGTTACGATGGAATAAATGTTTGTTGATGAGTCTTAGGGGACGATTTATTGAACCGTTCCTTCAACCTGTTTGGATCTTCGATTTGTAAGTGAATTTTTGGGAGTCACCATGAACACACGCGTCTTGACGTTTTTCGTTTTGAAAAACCTTTTCTATTCAGCTGCGTTCTTTGCATCGTTCGTTTCGTGGGGTGCAAACGTCAACGCGCAATCGGCCAAGTTCGATACGTCATACATTTCGGACCAGTCCATTCTCGTTCTGCGATTTGACATTGGGAAGCTTGTCGCGATGGAAAAAATGGGCTCCAAGAATGTTGAAATGATTTCCAAGGAGTTGAAAAAGAACGTCGGGCTGCCGCTCGAGGAAATGAAAGCGATTACCATTCAATTTGGAAAAGTTGTTGAGCCGAAGCGCGCTAACAATTTTTCGATCACGTTTGAACAGTCGAAACCGATCGATAAAGACGCAATGCATAGGGCGCGAACCATACCATGGCGAGACCTTTACGAAGCCGAATACGGCGGCAAAAAGTACTTGGAAAATGATATTGCAAGCGTTTATTTTTCCAATGATCGAACGGTTTCCGTGGGCCATGACACGGCTATGGAAAATCTGATTGATGCCGAAAAAGGAAAAGGTGAAATGGCATCGCAGATCAGAACGGCTCCTCCTGGATCGGAGGTTCAAGTTGCTTTACGCGCCACAGAAGGATTTGACCAGTTAGTCGATGACTTGATTCCTTTTATGTTGAACACGCCGATCAACTTGCCTCCCGATGTGAACAAGGTCGTTCGTGATGCGAAAACGGGTGTTGGTAGCATCTGCACCAGAAGTAGCACGCCGTTGCACATTCAAATTCAGTTTGGTGCAGGCGATTCGGCGACGAGCGCCAAAACTAACCTCGAAAAGCTCGTGCAGTTAGGAAAGGCGAGCATTCCGTTAGGTGAGTCCGCGATGAACGACGAATTGAAACGGCTCAAAGGAAATCCCAAAAACAAAAACACTGTAATAAGTGTTCCAATTGCCGAGTTGGCACTTAAGGCTCTTAGCGAGTGCAAAAAACTAATCGATGGCGTTCAGATTGATGCCAAGCAGAAAACTCTGACCGTGAAACTTAAACAAATGGGCGGAATCAAACACATCGTTCCCATTGTCTCCGATTCCTTCCGACTGATGTTTACCGGTCCCGAGTGATTCGAGCCAGATATGGAATAAATGTGTTGATAAGTTAAAGGATATTGAAATGAACAAGTTTCTGATTCTGTTGGTTTTGTTTGCTGCTGGATGTTCTGACGATTCGGAAACCGATAACGGCGAGGCTCAAAACGGCAAATCTGACGATGTTGGCCTAAGTCAGTCAGAGAAGGAATTTAATAAGGGAGTTGATTTCGCTAAGAAAGGAGATTACCAAACGGCGATTTCCTGCTACACCGAGGCAATCAGGCTAAATCCAAAGGATGCCGATGCCTACAGCATTCGCGGAATCGCCTACCAGAATCTTGAAAAATACGATGAGGCGATTCGTGATTACTCCGACGCAATCAGGCTTAATCCTAAGTATGGCAATGCCTACTACAATCGCGGAATCGCCTACTATAATCTTGGCAACTCCGACGAAGCGATTCGTGATTACAGCGAGGCAATCAGGCTTGATCCAAAGGATGCCCTTGCCTATCGCAGTCGCGGATTAGCCTACATGAATCTTGAAAAATACGATGAGGCGATTCGTGATTACACCGAGGCAATCAGGCTTGATCCAGACTTGGCCCTTGCCTACAACAACCGCGGATTCGCCTACGATTATCTTGGCAAATACGATGAGGCGATTCGTGATTACTCCGAGGCAATCAGGCTTGATCCTAAGTATGGCAATGCCTACTACAATCGCGGAATCGCCTACCAAGAAAAGGGTGACTCCGATAAAGCAAAAGCTGATTTCGATATGGCAAAGAAACTAGGCTTTAAACCGAACAACCCGTAAGCTTGACAAATACAAAAAGCAATAAGTCGCCAGATCTGTTTAGCAATTGGCAGCCAAGAACTACAATAATCGGTTCAAGAACTACAATAATCGGCGCGATAAACAACGCTAACTAGTGCCTTTTTGAAGGCTCGATTATTGTACTGACTCAATTAAAACAACGATTTTTTGACGATCCGATAATACTGAAAGAATTCGAAATCAATTGCCCTTCACCGGGTTGCGGGTTCGACCCCCGTGTCCTCCGCTATAGGCACCGCCGTGACAGGCGGTGCCTTTTTTTGCCCACCGCTGCCAGAAGGTGAATCTTTGCTAGGACTTCCGTCAATCTTACTTTCGCCTTTTGGGTGACAGCCGGTGTCTTCTGACGACCCGGATTGCCCCTCAGAGACGCCTGATTTGCTGCGTATATGCTGCGACTTTTCGGTTGCGGGCACGCGGGTTTGCCAACCATGAAGATGGATTCCTCAACGGCAAGAAGTACCTGATCATGGATCGTGACACAAAGTTTTGCGAATCATTTCGGACGTTCCTGAGCAACGAGGATGTCGAGCCAGTTCGCTTGCCACCTCGCAGCCCGAATATGAACGCTTACGTCTCAACAGAAACCATACGGTTGCACCCAAAGCCACCGTTTCAGTCATGCTTGGGACTAATGAGGATCAGGCAAAGCACTATCAGTGCCAGTCCCGAAAAAGCCGTTAATGCGACTGGAAAAAAAACCGACTGGAGTGTTGCGCCGGGCGTAGTTAAGACGTCTCCTGGTTTCTCAGGGTTGACATAAACCGTAACTTTTTTACCCGATAGGTATTCCCGTAATTCTGCCTGATAATGCACACCATCAAAATAATAGCCAATGGTCGTCAAGTATCCACCAAATTCCGTATATGAGTCTTGTTCCCAGCCGTAGTGATTATTTTCGATTTTAATCGCTTGAAAGTCCGTCACCGTGGCTTCGACTTGCGGCCAGCTGTTGGATTGGTTCGCTGTTCGATAAGCTGAAATCAAACCGGTCAAGCACCAGAGAAAAACCACCAAAGCCACGGCGATGAACACCGGAACACTTCGTCGTCCAATGCTGGGGTTGTGAGCAAGCTTTTCCCAAAGCCATTCCATTGCTTTATTTTGTCTATTGCGTTGCATGAGGACGACCGTCCATACAGGTGAGATCGGTTTTGGATTGTTAAACCTAAAAATTATTAGTTGAGTTATTTTATAGGATTCACCGTCAGCGATTAGCATTCCGCACAAAACGATACGAATTTTCCACCGGATTCGCAACAGTTTTTCGATAACCCCGCTGGAAAATAAACAAGCTTTCACCCCCAGGTTCATTAGTTCACCCGGTGTAGCCCAGCATCGGTGGCAACGGCTAAAATAATTATTCACCCGGAATTTTAAACGGCATCCATTCTTGGTTCGACAAAGGAGCCACATTGAAATTGTCTATTTCCATAAAAACTACCCCCAAGTTGCTGGTGGCTTTTCTATTGCTTGTTCCGGCCTGTGAGGCCATAGCAACCGAGCAACCACCCAACATCGTGTTCATCCTGAGCGATGACCAGGCATGGATGGACTATGGCTTTATGGGGCATGCGGATATCAAAACGCCTCACCTCGATAAACTGGCTGCCCGCAGTCTCGTCTTCGAACGTGGGTATGTTGCGGCGCCACTTTGTCGGCCGTCTCTTGCTTCGCTGGCGACGGGGCTCTATCCGTTTCAACACGGTATTACCGGCAACGATGTGAATGGTGGCAAAAACCGTGCGGCACTGGATGCGCCCATGAGGACCGCATTTCACAAGCATCCCAGTTTCATCAAAATGCTTACTGCCAACGGTTACCTCGCCCATCAATCCGGCAAGTGGTGGGAGGGGTCGTTTGCAGATGGCGGGTTCACGCACGGCATGACCCATGGCGATCCAAAACGGGGTGGCCGCCACGGCGACGCAGGTCTGAAGATAGGCCGCAACGGACTCAAGCCCATTACGGAATTTATTGAAGAGGCAACCGAAGCGAACAAGCCTTTTATGGTGTGGTACGCACCGTTCCTGCCCCACACCCCTCACAATCCACCCCGGCGTTTACTGGAAAAACAGACCCAACCCGGCCGCGCTGAGGACGTGGCCAAGTACTACGCAATGTGTGAATGGTTCGATGAGACCTGCGGGCAGTTACTCGGCTTTCTGGATCAGAAGAACCTCGCTGAAAACACCATGGTGATCTACATCTGTGACAACGGTTGGTCGGCCACGAGCACCAACGCTTCCGATTCGAACCAAAAAATCTGGAAGGGGTTTGCTCTGCGTTCAAAAGGCTCACCTTATGAAAATGGAATTCGTACACCGATCATGGTATCGTGGCCCGGACACACCAAGCCGGGGCATCGGCCGGATCTGGCTCATGCGATCGATGTCTTTCCGACGATTGCTGCAGCTGCTGGCCTGAAGGCACCTGAGAATCTGCAGGGCATTAATTTGCTCAACGCCGAG
>Ga0214480_100284_pt1 | contig 25653 bp, 15 predicted proteins | sample M1_20Mar14CPVII9_3_FD_165042 | JGI IMG/M metagenome (GOLD analysis project Ga0214480, IMG submission 165042) | Marine eukaryotic communities from Monterey Bay, California, United States - M1_20Mar14CPVII9sort6BwellE17 | ecosystem: Environmental > Aquatic > Marine > Unclassified | place: USA... | reverse complement strand
AAGATAAATCCACCATAATCAACAACAATAAGACACAGAACTGGTGTACACATAACTTCGTGTCATTTCAAAGAAGATAGGCATTTCAATAGCCAAAGAAAATAGGGCATCTTAAACTAAGGATACCGATAGATCTTTTAAAGATACGATAAATAACATAAACATCGCAACAACACAAATGATTGATGTACAACAAATTAAACATGCTGCTCTTGAACATGATATTCGTACAATTCAAACTCGTACTGAACTTGAACATGCAAGGGAGGATACCAACCTCAATACATACCGAGATGAGTTGATGTCAAAGGTTAATGAACATCTTACTGAATTGCAAAAGTTAGACGAATCTAAGGAGAGAACTGCACAGTTCAAAGATGAGATGCTAACCAAGGTTAATGAACATATGGCTGAACTCGAGAAGGAAGAAGCAAAGAAAGAAGAAGTTGCCCGTATCAAGAATGAACTTATGGACAAGGTCCATCGTCATGCAGCAGAGATAGAACAACTTGATGCCAAGAAGGCAGATCTAGCAAAGTATAAAACAGAATTACTAGCCAGGGCAGAAAGTCATTGCAAGGATGTTGAATTAGCACATGAGAAGGAGGCACAGGTTCGTCGATTTAGTTTGGAAATGAAGGAGAAGATTGCTCAGCATGAGTCACATCTTGTGGAGAGGAAAAAGTTGGCAGAGAAGTTAAAGGTTGAGATTGTAGAAGATGCTAAGAAGTACCAGTCGTTACTTGATAGATTGGTAGTCTAGATTGGGGTATTGTTTTGGAAGGATATTGATGTATTGTAGAGTAGAGAATGTTTGCAGATAAGAATATGATATCCTAACTTAAGGTGTTAGTTTATCACATCTTCATTAATCATAACTCTTCTTTAATCATAGTATTCTCAGCAAACTGAGGATCATAGTCATTCTTCTTTCCAGCCTTGCCGTGTAAAGGTGCACCTTTATTGATCACCTGGGCCGTGTAATCAATAATTGAGGCAAATACGTAGCAATAATGCTTTCGCTCGTAATCAATTGACTTCAATATCCCATCAGCAGTGAACTCGTCTTTTGTTAGAATTGGTCGCTCTGTGTTATCCGGATAAATGATTTCATCTGATGGGTAGAGATTGGCCGACTGACTATCTGGACAACAATCTTGACAAATAAGATGTTTTGGCAGATTTGTTGGATACTCGGGCAAGTAGTGAGGCGTCACCGGTCCTTGATAACGTAGAAGCCACTAGATTGTTGAAGTAGGAGAGGAAAACATGTGAGTATCAAATACATTTTGAGGCCTTGTGATATACATTGGAAGATGTTCACGTACCATTTCTCGACCACCAAACTGGTTAAATCCATTTACATTACAAATTCCACATACTAGTCTCCGTCGGCTGCTGCTTCTCTTTGATGAAGTTGTTGAAGACATTTCTGACAGTACACTACTAACTAAGCTTCGTCCTCGTTTTCTCGATGTCGACTCTGACCCATCATTCTTCTTGGTCCTCTTCCGTTTACGTGAATTAGTTTCCTCAACACTCATCTTCTTATCATCTCCTCCCTTCTTCACTACACAACTTGGGCACTGCCAATCATCGGGCAGTGAATCTCCGTTGACTTCAAGACATTCTTCATGATAAGCTAAGGGACAATTATCACAGCATATCAACTTACCACCTTCACCACAAATGTTGCATTCGTCTTCATTCTCGCTTAATAGATCTACTACAGATTGAGATTCTTCTGCAACAGCAGATATGTCTTGAGATGTCCACGCACGCTTGACGGGTGTGTTTATTTGTCCTAATGTAGGCAAGACCTGAAAGGATAAGGCTAGAGTTTGAGGGTTCCCAACACTCTTGATGCAGTGCAGCCAATACTTTGGGATGAACAATGATGATCCTGGCCCCATGTGAATCGTCGTCCACGAGAATCCTCCGTGTTCACTTTCATCCGAAGAGAAAGGATTTACATCTTGAAGGATACCATCTGCAAAGCCTATCTCGTTCATCGGGGGAGCAATCCTCACTTCCTTACAACCAGATGCTAAATAGAGAATAGAAGAATCACGGTCGAAATGGGTATCACATTGACCATCTTGTGTATTGAGAAATACAATGCCAATCTGAGAGGCAGATTCCTTTAGCTCAAAGGATGAGGGTATACAATCCTCAAACTTGAGCGATGTCTCGTTAGTCAAACGGCCCTTGTAATAGCCCGGACAATAATTGGGATCTACTTTGTATGCACCTTCCTCAACTAAATCACTTGAACCATTCCATCCAGATTCGAATTGTTGCAACAGATCTTGCTTAACTTTCTCAGCAAGAGTCGCTATTGTGGTAGGAATACTACAATAGAGTGCGGGTTGCTCCGATATAAAATGGCCTCCTCCGCTCTTCTTCTTCTCGTCCCAACTCCTCTTTATCACTTCTTTAGTATTGTATCTAGATCGAAGACTTTGATTTACATCCTCTTCATCTGTTGATCTTTCGAGAGGTAGATAGTGAAGGCCAGGCTTGTTGAAATCTTGTAGCTTGGCAAGTTCTCTCTTCTCTTTTAAAGATGAGCCATGCACAGCATTACGATTGGATTGATTATCAACACCCCCAACTTTCTTAATCCGTCCAGCTTGCCCCTTTATAGGTGGCATCCATTTCCTTTTCTTATAAAACTTCTCAATGGCTTCTAAATCTGCTTTACCATCATCGATAACTTGACAATAGCTGCAGTGAACTTTCTTAGTAATGTTTGGATTGTCGATTTCCAACCAAGATTGTCCCTCTGATAATAGCTTTCCTGAAAGGCCTTTGTATATCCCAGAGAAGATGTACATAGTCGAACCAATTAGGGGATTGGTAAATGATTGTTCATCGTCTGAAAGGTGGTGGCAATCTTCACTTCCTTGCAACCAGATACTAAATAGAGCATGGAACTGTCCCGATCATAATGTGTATCACAAATGCCGTCTTGGGTATTGAGAAATACGATGCCAAGCTGGGACGCAGATTCCTTAAGCTCAAAAGATGACGGAATACAGTCCTCAAACTCGAACGATGTCTCGTTGGTCATATGCCCCTTAAAATAGCCCGGAATGTGATGGGGATCCACTTCATCCCATGTTTTCAAAAGATCACCGCGACCATTCCACCGTCGCTCAAGAAGTTCCTTCTTCACTTGCTTTGCAAGAGTAGCTACCTTGTATGGTATCGAACAATAATGGATGGGTTGTTCTGATGACATTCCGCTTTCTTTTTCGTCCCAGCAACTTTTCATCACTTCTTTCATACCATGTCTAGATCGGAGACTTTGACTTACATCCTTTTCATCTGACGATCTCTGGAGAGGGATGAAATCATGAGGTCCAGGGATGTTATGGTTCCCAAGTTTGTCTAGCTCTCTCTGCACCTTAGAGGAGGGATTCGTTTTGGGTCTTTTCTTATTGAAGGGGTTGCAATTCTGTTTACGTTCAACAGCTGTACGGAATGCCTCATTGTTATTGTCATATGCTTTAATTTCCTCGTCGCTGGCATTCTTAAGCAGCTCAACCGCAGCCTCATGTGATGAAATTGCTGCTTCTTGCGTATCAAATAATCCAATATATCTTGATTTACGCGAGAAGTAGATCCTAGCTCGCCATTTACCTTTGTTTCGGTCGACACCAGGATGATCCTTCTCAGAGAGATCTTCTTTTAATCTAGATTGGCCATCTTTTCTAGGCCGTCCGACTTGCCTCTTCACTGGTGGCATCTTGCCTGTGTTTTCAGAATTAGTTGCAGTGCCGGAGACCACCTTTCTCGCCAAATCAATATTAGCTTTGATTCTAGGCACGGTAATATTCTTTTCAGTCTCCATCAACTCTCGTGCAATCTCATGTGCTAAGAAAGCTTCCTTTTTAGAATTATATCTGCCAATGTAAAAGCTTGCACCCGCATAGTAGAGTTGTGCTTGCCCTATAAGAGGATTATTGAGTAAATGAGAGTATTGCAGATACATGGTATAACGACAAAGTTTACTTACATACACCCTGAGGAGTCCATGTCACTCCTCGATGACCGGAAGATTCTAGCATTTTCTGTCTTTTAAGTCCAACCCCATACTTGGTATTGACAGCTTCAATAGCCGCCGTAACTCGTCTTTTATCAGATACATCCTCTGATTTGTTACTACTAGATGGAACCTCGTCATGACAAACTTTTCGAGACGCAGCAATTCGAGCCATGACGACATTTTTATCAATTGTTTCGATGTCGGTAGTATCAGTGACATTCTTGAGCACCTCACTTGCTGCCTCTTGGGCCAAGAGAGCTGTCTCTTGTGTGCAAAAATATCCTATAAATCTTGCTTTGCCTGCGTAGTAAACCTGAGCATTCCACTTACCCGATGCTCGTTGATGGATATATGGATATTTCTTTGCAGTAACTCGCTGCTTTTCTAGTGCATCATCATCTTCATTATCAACATCACTATCAACTAGTTCTTCGGCACCGCCATTTGGTCCTCTTCCAGCAACAATACTACCCTCGTCTTCTTCCTCGTCCTCGCTGTCCCCTTCCAAAAGATCAAGTTCTTCAGGTTGAATAACTTCCATCATCTGACGTGTCCTCTCAACAAAATACCGTTTAATAGCATCTATATCCGCCTTCCCGTCATTAACTAACTTGCAATTTTCAATCCGTACATTCAACTCAGGTACACCAGAAGGTTTAATTTTTACCCAGCCCAATTTATATTCCGGTTTAATCTTTATCCAACCCAGCCTATCCGACAGTACCTTACCAAACGCCCCTTTGTGTTTTCCTGATTGTACTTGTACATTGGAACCAATCAATGGATTAGCGGCAGGTTTTAGATTTGATTCATCTTCACTACTACTACTGCTGCTGTTTGGCAATGAATTTCCAGTAGAACTACTAGCAATAGCAGAAGTATTGGCAAAAGCATCACTCTCATCACTAAGTACAGAAGGAGATGTTTGTTCTTTAGTTGTACTTTTGGTTGAACTATCGGCTGTTACTAATGCACCTTGCACTTTCACCCTTTCAATATCAGTCATTTGTTCTGTTAATATGTTATTCGTGTATTTCATGTCTTTTATAACTTTATTCTTCCGTTTGATTTCCTCTTCCATTGCTGAAAGCTGTTGTTGTAATGACGGTGCATCACTACTACAAACTTCTTGCACTTTCATAATCTTTGACTTGAGATCATCACATAATAACGAACCAGCATCTAAATCTAATAGAACTTTTAATGCACAACTTGCCTTCTCGTCAATATTTACTAATTCATCGTTATCTTCTTCCTCATTGTTATTTGTATTGGTATTATCTTCCTCCATAGGTTCCTGTTTAATACTAACTTGTTGTTGTTGTGTATTATCATTAGTGGTAGTATCTTCCTGCTTTACTCTAACTACATGTGTACTATCCGTAGTATTATCAGTACCATCGGCAGCAGAAGATGCTGCAGTATTATCGTTACTAGTAGTATCACAGTCCTCGTTCTCATTACCTTGGGAAGGTGCAGGTGGTTGTTGCAATGAAGTCGATGCTTGTACTTCATCTTGGTGGGTACTTAATTCATGACCCCTGGAAGATGCGCGTTTCACAATATATGAAGATGAATAGAGATAATCATAACTTTTGTTAGTACATGATGTTTACAATGGCAATCAAATAAAGGCAAATAAAGTTAAAATGACAGAGTACCTTATATTAAACACTGAATATACATAATAAACAATACAAACGCGGACTTTCATGGCCTCTTCGTACGTTGGAAATCTTTCTTCACAATAATCACAACACCAACTGAACATCGTTAAGATACAATATAAGAGTTGTTGCTAGGTATATCAAGGTATTTTATCAGTTGATATAATATTATTTGTGAGTTCATAATTATTTAATGAATCTAATTTCGATGAATAAGATGGGTATCTTTAGTAGCACCAAGCCAAGAAACGCTGGAGATGATACTATGACTTATTTACAGCTATACACTACAGATATTATGTTAGATTTAGATCTTGCATGTGCTATCTATAATCATCATATCTCCTGTTTGATACTTTGTACAGTTGTGATCGAAGTTTACTAATCTCTGAATCTCTCTCCTCTAGTGCAGCCTTGCTGTTTGCCAACACACCCGCACATATCTCTTCTGCTTTATATCGAAGCTCCTTCTCGGTAGAAAGCTCATACTGTAACTTTCGTTCACTTAATGCTGCACCTCGTTCTCCTGATGGTGTTGCAAAGTAATTATCTACTCCTCTTGAAGACGGGTGTGTACCTCGTCGTCCTCGCTCAGATTCGGGAGTTTTTAATCTGTTAATTGATGGAGGAGGACGTGTCACTATTGGCTCGTCATAATATCGACTACGAGAAGATTTGAGTGACTCTAATTGTCTTTCCATTTCTGCAATTGCTTCCTTATCTCTTTGTTGTTCATCTAAGAGTGTCTTCTCTTTCAACCGTAACTTGGATACGCCATCGGTGGCAATTGTTTTCAAATCATTCATTTCAGAATGCATAAGCTGTGTGGTGGAGTGAGTAGTGTTAGACAGTACATCATTGGGGGCTATAAACACGCTCCGATTACAAATGAGGATAAACTTACTTTCATTGTTTTAGTGCACTCTTCAATCGAGCCCTTCAGTGCAACATTCTCACTCTTCAATAAAGAAAAGTAAAGCAGTTAGTTAGTTAGTTAGATATATAATGATTAAGAATTAGGTCAAACAAATGATGTTGTCACTTGCCGAAATAACTTACCTGCAGTGTCCTCATTGAAATGTTATTCTGCTCATTCTCCCTCATCAATGCAGATATCCTTTCATGCATGAAATGATCTCCGTCGTTGTAACCAGAACTATCATTATGTGTATATCTTCCTCCCTTGATTTCAAATGATGCTGGCACATCAACACTAGACATGCGGCTGATATGATCGTTTTGTGAATGAGATTTAATCGTATAATTCAGTTGCTTGTTCTCATCCTTGAGACGGTTTAACTCCCCTACAGATTCTTCTGCAATGTCCATGAGACTTCGTAATTGTGTAAGCTCGTTTTGTATGGCCTTGTTTTCTTCCCTTTGAGTAGAAGCATCTTGAGTTGCCAAATTGAGTTCTCTTTGGACTTGATTCAGCTTCTCTTGTGCATTCTGAACTTTTAATGAGGTTGATTTCTCAATCTGTTCCATCCTCCTCCGTAGATTGGTATTCTCTGTTTCTTTAGATGAGAGCTCAAGCTTGATACAAGATGTTCCGTCATTCTCATCTTTCTTCTCCATCGAGTATTCAGCCTTGACATCTTCTAGACGTCGGGCATAATCTGACCGTAACATCTCAATCCTCTCTTTCATTACCTCAACTGTCTTGGTTTTGATTGATGACAGCTGCCCCTCTAACTTTGTCTTCTCATCCCTAATAGTAAGGAAGGAGCGATTGAGTCTTGATATCTCCTCATCTCGTTCGACTATCTGAGATTTCATCTCGTCATATTCATTACTTAGTTGTTCACTATTGCCCAAAGCCGAGTCATGAGTGGCCAAGAGCGTTTCATGCTCATTCTTAATCAACATCAGTTTGTTTCGTAAGCTTGCCACCTCATTAGTTAACGTCTCATTTGCAGATATGGCTTCCTCAGCAAGCTTTTCCGTCTCGAGTCTTTTGGCTTCCATTCGAGACTGTGAACCCTCTGATATCCTTGTTTGATTGTCCAGCTCTAGCTTGAATTCTTCAGCCTTGCTTTTGGCTACTTGTTCTCTCTGCATTGATTCTTCCAACTTCTTTAAACTTTGCAGTAGCTTTGTCTGAAGACTTTCAATACTGTCCAAACGATTGTTCTGCTGAGTTCCATCACAGGCAGACACGTTGGTGTTGCTAATTCCGAGAGCAGCATCTAATTGACCTAAGAAGATGGAAGATGTCTTGTTCTTGATGTTCAAGTCTTTCAGTTGCTCTTTTAGACGCTTAATGTCAGACTCCAAAGAGGATGAAGACTGAGCTTGTGACTGGATTGCCTCCTTTGCTGTAACTAGATCATTTTGGGTATATTTGACTTCTTGGGACAACTCTGACACCTTTTTCTCGGCATGATCGAGGTCTCTTGAAAGTTTCTCGCTCTCAGCATGAGACATTTCCAGCTGAGATTGAAGATTGACAACCAGTGATTGACGTTTTCTAATGGCATCCTCTACTGTGAGATATTGAACTGGCCATAATGAAGGAACATCAGCCAAAGTATCGATACAGTCGTTTTCATTCATAATGGCTTGAATCCTTGATAGGAAGACTTCTGATGATGCCTTCTCGTCCGTCAAAGCCTGTACCCTGGCTTTGAGGGAAGCTAACTCATTCTCGAAGAGACTACTTGTCTTGTCAGTTTTGTTTCGCTTCTCTACTTGAACATTATTCGGCAACTGCTGGTCATCCTCCTTAGACAGAGCATTATGATTTGGAGACGTCAGATTGGTCACCAGTGTATCAACTTCGTTTTTGAACGACTCCAACATGTCAAAAGTTGGAGACTTTGGAATATCAACAGAGTTTACTGGTGGTGGAGAAGTGTTGTTTCCTTGCTGTGAAGACGTATCAAAGAAGATTTCTTCACCCCTCGATGACACTAATGGTTCATCTGAGCTCATTGAATCTTGAGACAGAAGTCGATTTAGTAGAGGTACATTTGATCTTTCCGCCGCAGAATCGTTTGGTCTTGATACATTCTGATCTTTCTGTATACTCCGTTTAGGCAAGGACTTTGGTAGGGACTTTGATACCCTACTCTTTACTGGGGTGTGGCTTTTACGAAGGACATTCGCTTTTTGTACCGGTCTGGGTGCCTTTCTACTACTGCCAACAACAGCAAAGTCGCTAACCTCAAATAGATTTCTAGATAGCCCACTTGAAGGAGCATCATCAGACTCGAGAGAAGGCTTGTGCAGAAGTCTCTGAACTCCAGGCGTCTCCTTCTCCTCAACCTTATCAAGCCCAACATCATTGACTCTCTTGACACGGAAAGGGCTAGGGTTGGGAGACAACATACCCTCGGATGAGTCGACAGAACCTCCTTCATTATCAGGCATACTGGTTTTGTATGGTGTAAGACCTTCAAGGATCTCGTCACCGTAGCTATTGCGGTCAACTCCATCATCGTCCAAAGTCATAAGTGAGTCGAGTTGATCAAATACACCACCGTAATTAACAGCCGGACCCTTGCCTTCATCAGAGAAGACACTTATACTACGAGTTGGGGTGTTAGCTTCTTCTACTTTTGGGGTCGTATCTTTTGCTTTGACGGCTGGTGCTGGATTCATCAGTTTGGCTAGACGTTGCCGTGGATCTGCGGTAATACTCTTCAATGAAAGTTTGGCTGAATGAGACGCTATGGATGATTTAGGTTTTGGAGAATGCTGTTGTGCAGTGTCATGTTCGCCACTTGAAGCTCTTTCATTAGAGACTGATTGCACTGCTGCCTTTTGAGGGAATGGACTGCGTGCCGTATCACCAGTCTTTGCCAAAAGACGTGTCATAAAGTCCATTGTACTCAAAGTTTGATTATAACTAGCACTTGATGGCGAAACTGTACCAATTACTACTGCTCGAGGAGTTGACACACCACCATTGCCACCTCCTTGACCACCCTCAAGACTGCGCTGCAAAAGTTTGGTAAGAGTAGACTCTCGGCATGGTATCGGACTTGAAGTATTCTTCACTACAATACCACGAAGAACTCCACGAAGGGCAGAAAGTGACTTACGAACAGACCCAGAAGATGCAACTTGCATCCCTCGACGATCGGGACTTGCAACATCTACTAGTTGAACCTTTGCACATTCTCCCTTTGAAGTAGACACGGTAATAGTGGCAATAAAGTGTCCGTGTCCACCTTCCTTATTCCATAATCTTCGTAATGATTTTGATTTGAATGAGTTTTCGAGTAATTGCTGCAACTGATCCATTGATTTGATACTCTTCTCGTGTAAGTTTGACACAATAGCACCATGATTGTCCAAGTGACATACACGCAATGCCTTGGTACCACCATGTTCACTTAAACCATCCTCGGAAAAGCCAAGTACATCACGTAGTACGTCATCGTTAACAATCTCCAATATCGATATAGAACAATTGAAGTTGGAAGTTGTTTCATGTTTAGAAGAGAGTATACCGTTTATAATGTCACCAAATAGACCAAGGCTGTGGACATTCCCAGCAACTTGATTGATATTAGTTGATGCCCTTGACGTTACTAATCCTGCAATTGTAGGTCCAAACATTGTTAGTGTCTTGCCTGACGCTGATCCACCAACAGTACAAATCACTGTACTACATGGGATATAATTATGTTTTTCTATACCGTCGCCCTGCTTCATTTGACAGGCTAATGATAGTACATCTTGAACCGCAGCTGATGCCAAAGCTGACATTGTAGAATGACTATCATCCTTTGAGATTGCAGCTGATGACGATGGGAATGATTTACAGTGATGAGGCCAAGACACGTCATCAAATTGATACTTTCTTGCCCAATCCTCTGATGATATTTGTGACTTGTATAGTGGATATAAGAATTCATATATGTGTGAGGGAAAGATCAGTGTAGATGGATAGATTCAAAGTATAGAAGAAGACTTACCACTTCAGCAACCAATTTTGCTGTCTCAACGGTCACCCTACCGGCAATTCTCTTCTTTGCCTTGGCACCCAAACTTTCTGAACCTTCCTTGTTATTTCCTTCGTTGTCTTCTTCATCAAAAGCATTAGGATTAACTAATATAACCTCACCATGTTTCATCAATTGAGAAGATGATTTCACTTCTTTATTGCCCCCTTCTCTACCATCCGCTGCGGCTGCTGCATCTTGGTCAATTAATGCTGGATAAAGTATTGGTCCGTATCCATCTTCATCTGTTTCTTCTCCTCTACCTAGCCCATCTTCATCGGAAACTGTTGCGAACTTCTCCTGCTGTTGGTAATGTGAAGTAACCTTTAGTAATAACGACACCCTTCGACAATTTTGTAATCCAAATCTTTCATTATTTGATGATTGAGCTTCAGCTTTTATTGTTTCGAGAGTATGAATTACACGACGTGCCTTGGATGAGAAGGGGCTTAGTACTTTTTGTGTTGTTGGATTTGCAACTCTCTGATTGGAAGATGACTGCAATTTGGATGATGGTTCATCTGTGGGTGTTGAAGTAGTGGCCGTATTCTTCCTTTGAACTTGATTACTTGGCATAGACGGAGGTAAAGCAGCTGTAGCAATGTATGTAGCAGCGGTGCCCCGACTGCTACTACGACGTTGAGAACGTGGCACCTCTTTATTCCAATTAAACTGGGATGTCTTTTCACTATTATTATTATTATTATTATTATTCTTTGTGGCAGTAACAGATATATCAATACTCTCCTCGCCACCTACTGAATAACTTTCCATTGCAGTTATACTATCACTAGAGTTGATATTTGAATTGATTTTATTGTATAATTCCTCGGATGCTTTGGTTACTTCTGCTACCTTATCTGTTGCTGCTGTATTATCGTTAACTATATCATTTCCCACCACTGATTCATCTTTACCGATATCATTTTGTACATTTATTGCTTGCTGTTGTTGTTCTTCTTGTAATATTTTATTATACAATTCTTCCGACGCTTTTATGATATCATTATTATCTTTTATTTCTTCACTTTCAGTAGTAGTAGATGCACCTATAACTACATTGCCAATATGATTCTCATCCTCAAATTCTGAATCAGGTTTGACTTGCTGTTGCTGATCTTCTTGATGTTGTTGATATCGGCTACTTAGAGATGTAAATAATTTTTCACTTTGATTAATCATACCACCATCTTCTTTATCATCATCCTCTGCTTTTGTTAAAGCAGTTTGTGGTTGTGCTGAAGCAGTTGTTATTGTTGTTAATGAAGCTGTTTGCGGTGGTGTTAATGAAGTTAATGAAGAGGGAGGACAAATATTGCACTCCACACCAGTACCATGATCAGAATGTATCCGATCTATATGTAAATTATTTAATTCATCTGCTATACTATAACTACTAGTTGCTGCTTCATAACTTGGTGGTGGAGGTGGCATATCATTACTATTAGTTTTGGGTGCACCGATCAGCAATGGTGCACCTGAACCATCTTTTTGTACTACATTATCTGTAGTTGAGGTAGTAGGCAGTGAAGACGGCGGTGCAGCAAACAACGGAGGAGAATCTAAACTATCAATAAAAGTGTTCACTTCATTTAATACATTTGATATCATATTGCTACCACTGCTATTATTATTATGTTCACTATCATTTTGGCTTTGGTTGGTTTGTTCGATTGCAGTATTATTTGAATTACTCATGTTATTATAAGCGGCCTCCTCTCTTGTCATTGGTACATATATGTCTGCTTCTGGACTATTATTTATTGACATTAAACAATAAACTATGCTGTATTAATAGCGTAGACTACCATCCTTCTTTTCCTCTAGAGGTGTTATCGTTTGGCATAAAGGCAAATAGCTGAAGTGATTATTATGAAACTTCTTTTGCGTGAAACTGTTTCGAAACTTATGAGAGTGGTAAGAAGTTTAAAAGTTTAATTGTATAATGGCGTTGTGGTACTATTATGTTGGAAGAAATAGACTTATCACAGGATGCACTTGTTCTATTGATGAGTTTCGTTTGCATGGCGTACATGTGTAGTGGTCTAGTCCAACTTACTTTATATTATGTTACCTCATATCCTAGGATTAGGATTAGGATACCCCAAGTCTCAGCCTCTACTCATGGCATATCAATGGTAGTTATAAGATAATACAAAAGGGTAACTATATGCTATTTCGAGGTAAGTGGAGTAGAAGTCTATGATAATTATAAGACCCAAGCTTCAATCAATGCCAGTTGTGTGGTCACGCTTTCTTGCCTAACACATGAAGTGCATACTGAATGTTGGCCTTTAGAGCCTCAGGACATTTAAGCAATGGCAATACCTCACCATCAGGCATCTCGAGCAATATACCAGTAATTTTCCCAGCTTGCTCTGGATGGGTTTGATGAACAAGTTGGTACAGGCGTTCCCGTTTGAGTGTGGTGGATGCATGTACCTCGGGTGTTATCTGTTTACACCCCTTTTCTTCCCTTGTTGGTGAACAATCGGCATTTGAGAACAGCTCTCGAATAGCAACTTTGATAGCATCAAGGTTACTCCTTCTGTAGTCATTAGATCGAGCATCTTTCATCGATTCCAAATTGGACTTTGCAGTTTCTAGTGAGCGGTTTACCCCCTGTACACGGAGGGTTAGTAGTTCACCAGACTGTATTTCTGGCAAAGCAGCAGTTTCTTTTTGGAGTCGCTCAAGTTTAATCTGTGCAGAACCAAGTTCACACTCAATAGAACGGATTTCACTGTCAAGAAATGTCTTAGTCTCCTCTTCCTTGTGACTGAGTGTGTTATATGCATGTTTCAAAGGCGAGTCTGACTTTCTCTCGCCTTTGTATTTGTACAATTGAAGGCGTGATGATACTTGGTGTAGTATGCTTGCTAATTCCTCAAGGGAATTGGACAAAGTTTTGACACGCTCACTTTGGATCTTAAGCTCTAGTGCTGCCTTCTTTTGTTGAAGCTCCTTCACATGATCAACTTCATGCTCAATTTGTCGGATATCATTTATAAGCTTTTCAAGCTTAGTCTCAACCATTTGTACATTGCAAGATGTCCAAACTTTCTCTGTTACTTTATTCTTTCCAACTTTTAATATCTGCAATATAGGGAAAGGGATGAGACATGGGCTTAGTTATGAACTGTAGAACTTCTCAAACAATATGCCTGTATGTACTTACATCATAGAGTAATCGAAGGGCAACAAGAGCTGTGTTGCAATCTAAATCTGCAGTTAGTGTTCCGCATATCTGATCAATGAGACCTTGTGATACCATATACTTGATCTGTGCCGAGTTAGATACCAGTGTCATATGCCGGATAGTTCTCACAGCATGATCTCTGTTAACCTCATTATGTGTTAATATTCGGGCTAAATCGGGTACTAAATTGTTGTCAATTGCTACTTGAATCTGAGCTGGGTTGTTTCTAATAATGTTGGAGATGATACTGCAAGCTAGCCCTTTCGAAGCGTCCATTGTTTGTTTACTTAGTACCTTTGAAATTGATGCAGTGCCATTGGATTTGATGATAAAGTTGACACAATCAGGTACCACGGAAATGAGATACAAACACTTCAACATGGGTAGAACCGCATTACTTTCAAGATCATCAGCAGAACTGGGCAGTGCTTTGATCATCTGTTCAAGAAATCCCGTGCTGATTGTCTCATAGATATCCTCGTATTTTATTTCAGCCAAAACACGAAATAAAGCCCAACAAGCATTGCATAACACCTCCTCATCATATCGAATGAAAATAATGTTACTCAAAGTATCCAACACAGCCCTGCTTGTATTGAAGTCAAGTGTCATACCACAACAGCATTGGGATAAAGCACTTGAGGCCATCTTTAATTTGCGTCGTTCTTTTGTACAATGATTGAGCACTTGCAACAAAGGTTTCACAACTCCAGCTTCCAACAGCAGAGGACGGTGACTTTTATTCTTCGCAACCACACGAACCGTTGACATAGCCTTTTCGGCAACTGTAGTGTCTAGTGTGAGGTTCACAAATACAGTAAGCAGCTCTTTATCTTGCACAAAGACCTGCTTTTGCTCCTCGATCCCAGTGCTGAAAAGACGGATGATAATTTCAGCTAACTTCACCTGAATGTTGTGATCTTTATTTGTTTTGATCAATTCTACCAAGCATGGGGCAGTCTCCAGATCAATCATCACTTGAGTGGAAGATTCATCAATTCCCAGGACTTCCGCAAGTAGAGCCAAACAGTTTGCTAGCATATCCGACTGAGTAGTTGTTCCTAACTTCATTATACGGACAAGATGGGGGAGCAAGGATGGCTGCGTGCCGACTTCGATATAAGAAGCAACAAGTAACTGTAATGCACTCTTTACACAATCACGGTCGTCTGATTCAAGAAATGCTACTAACCGATCAATACCCTCTTCAGAATCAATGATTACTTTGTCTTTTGTGTTGTCAATTTCAACCAAGGAAAGTAATGCAACCTTGGCAATGGATGCAACAGGCGAAGCATCTAAAAGTAGACTGAATGATGACACGCCGCCCTTATCAACAATCATGTTATGATGCCTCTTCTTGCCATTCACGAGGATGTGATTCAAGGCCCAAGCCGCCTCCAACACATATGTATACTCAACGTCTGCCACCTTATCTAGATATTTCAACAAACAGGGTATCAGCGTCTTAATATACTTGACGGGGAGGATGTTCGATTCAATGTATTGACGGATGAGCTTTAGACAATCCATTTCAACATCCAAACTTCCTCTACGAATGGCATCATCATCTTCTGTTTCATTGGCTACCAAACCATTCCTTAGAACCCACAGAAACTTCGGTATATGCCCCATTAGATCCATCAACTTTCTCGTAAGATATTCTTCATCCAACGGGAGGCCAAGGTCGTCTCTCAAATAGGAAAGAGATGATTCCGATATGTATTGATTCTCCAGAGGTACTGCACTATTATAATCCAACGCAAACGAACTCATAATTGCATCTGATATTGATTGCATAGATAACTTTCGAACATCCACTTCTGCGTATTTGATGACTCGGTCAATCTCATTGAGTTGTTTTTGTTTGTATTTGAGTATACGGAGTGCCTTATTACTATCTCCAGTGGCATCCGCAGAAGTGATTTCGTATACTCTGCCTCGCCCCAATAATCTTACTAGGCGTTGATCGGAAGTCAAAAGCTCATGTCCATTAGGTCTACTCTCAATGATGCTCTCGATCTGAGCCCTCTCTAAACATACGTCGAGAACATGTCTCTTCCCTGGTACATCAATTGACGAGCCTTCACAATCAAAGGAAGCAACTAAATTCAAAGGAAATCGCTTACAAGCTCTTAAACATGTTTCACAGTTGTTGCTCCGCGGATTATTTGAGTCTGGACAACACAAGCCAGATACTTTCAAATTCTTACGTAATGCACCCGACCTAAATGCACCAGATAAAAGGTCAAGGAATCCAAGCATCGATTCTCTAGCCCCCTCGTTAGGGTACGTTTCTTCTCCCTCCCAGAACTGATCACCTGTAATTGTTGTCCCGTCTATATTCCTTCCTTCCGCATCCTTAACTCCAAAGTGAACATGTTCCAATGAATTAAATTGTGAAAGGAAGGGTACTATACTAATCTTAGTTTCCATATCAATATTAATAGATGTAACCTCGTCCACAGTACCCTCATCATGTCTCTGTAGAGTAAATAACGAATTGACATTCACTACTGTAATGTCACGGAATCGAGACGCCACTGTTAAATTAATTTGAGATGCTTTATCTATATGTAATGTTTTAAGACGAGGCATAGCTTCATGCAGTAGTGTACGAGATACAGCTGCACAAGATAGGATGTCATCAAATGGTAGATCTTTGAGTTGCACATGTGATATGTTCATATATTATTTGCAATATGATTAAGATATGTTATGTATAAGTAAAATGAGTAAATGTATCGATCAACGTTATAATTGCACACGAGAAACTTACATTCCATAATAACAGCATACAATTCTGGAGGCAACACTGTCTCATTATCATCTTTTGTTGTTGTGGTATCTTTGTCAATACTACACCCAGAGATATCTTGCTCATCATGATCATTGTATAACGATATATGGTTGGTGGTATTAGACTCCCTCGTGCCTGCCAGTATTGGATAACGAAGAGACATGGTGTAGTTTGATTACTCTCTAGGTATGCGTACAATGATAGCTTGTTTATCACCTTTCGTTTTATCGCCGCCATTCCCGTCTCGATTCCTCCCCACCGCCCCCCCTCTAGTTGCATTTCAGTTCAATGTGTGCAGTATGTACTGGATAGTTGCTTAGTATACACTCCTATTCTCTACTATCAGCAGTTTAACTAGGCAGAAGTATGGGGACTGCTGCTACCAAGAAAAAGAAGAAGGCGTCTAAGAACAACAACTTGCAAAGAGATGAAGATGCCGCTAAAAAATCATTTTTAGTTCGCAGGTCTAATCTAATGACGATAGCTGGTGTTAATACCAATAAACAAAGACCTACTCGTCAAGCAAACAGCACAAGAAGACGGCAGATAGTTGGTGATAATAAAGATGATAGAAAGATGTCAATATATAGCAAGTTAGTATATGTAATTAAACTGTTCATATCTTATGTACTTTACTTTCTATCATTGGGATACATTAATTATTATCCATCAACAAAGCAGATTGATGTTGCAACTTCAAAGCAAAGTAATGCAGTATCAAAATCTACATTACATACGGCCAACAATAGCCGCAGAAATAGTTCAGACACAACTGAGAATGATAATGATGATTACTACAGCAATGTGTCAATAGTAGGATTAGATTGTGAAATGGTAGGCGGAGGCCGAGGGGGGTACAAGAGTTTACTAGCCCGATGTTCAGTTGTTACCTTAGACATCAGCTCAGACTCAGCGCCTGCACTAACAGATGAAGATGACACAACTACTACAAACCTAGAAGACAATCTAATTGTACTATATGACAAGTATGTCATACCCAAAGGTGGTATATCCAAAATTACAGATTATAGAACACAATGGAGTGGTATAACAAAGGATACATATAAACAGCAATCATCAGAGTCTATACCAATAGTATCATTCCAAACGTGTCAAAATGAAATCACAACATTGTTTTCGTCCATTAATTCGAAAAAGGTAATAGTTGTAGGACATGCATTAGAGAATGATTTTGATGTATTGGAGATACAACATCCTACTGGATTAGTACGAGATACAGCATTTTATAAACCCTACATGCGTTCAGTTAGGAATAAGAAAATGTATTCAAGAAAGTTGAGTCATCTAACTTCAGAATATCTTGGCATTGAGATACAACAACCTCAACCGAAGAAGGAGTCATCTACGTCTACTTCTATTGGTCATTCAAGTGTCGAGGATGCAGCGGCGGCATTACGATTGTATTGGATTAAAGCTAACGAGTGGGAACGATCACTTGGTCATCCATTAAGTACTAAAGCTCAGCAATTGCAAGCATGTCAAGTATCATGGAATCCACTTAAACTGTATTTAGATGGATGCAATCTACCAATTGGTATTCGTGGTGTTGACTTTAACGAGTTGATGAAAGGGGCAACCTCGAATAACAATATCACGAACATATCTTCTGAGAATATACGATTAACATCACGAAAGCGCGATAACAATCATGCATCAAACATATCAACAATAGATTGGATGCCGATATTCCAATCAGCACTATCAAGTAACTGTACACCCAAGTTTATAGGCATATCGGTAATGTTCGACGGGGCCAAGTTTGGAAGGAATAATAGAAGAAATGGCAGCGGCAGTGCCCAACATACAGGAGATAGCTTTGACACAAGAGTATTTGCAGTCGAATCGAAAGATGATACCATTAGTGGCCAAATACTGATTGAAATAACTGAGAAGGGAGTTTCGGCGGATGATGTACTCTTTCATAAATGCTTAGATCTTTCCTCTCTGCCTTCTTCCTCACGGCGAGTGATAACGTTGAATCAAGTGATAGAAATATTATCAAACAACATTAATGATGGTGATAACGACACACTACAAAACTATATCGTCATACGACGCAAGGCTGGTGGCAGTAAGACACATCGTAGATTGTTTGATAAGTTACATTTACGACGTCCGAACGAAGGTGCATTATGTTTATCGGCATTAACTGCCGGGCTGCAAAAACATAGCTTGCGTATAGCAAAAGAGTTACAACGAGAAAGAGGAAGTGTGGAACGGGTCATTGAATGCGAAGTACGAAATAGAGACGATGTGCGTAATGTTGTCGTCACAGATGATGTATATCTAACTGATAGATTGGTCAAGAATGGAGTACTGGTACTCAGTTATAAGCAACTTTCATGTTTGTGGTTGTAACTTATATGATTATAAAGCAAGCTTCTTCATCCATAAATCAACTCAATTGGGGAGCTTCTACTTGGGATTCGTTTGACGGGTATGTGTTGCACAACGGCTCTGTTTGTAATGATATCGCAGTGAGGATACAACGACAACATTGAAATATCTTTTGGTACTTTGGCGGCAGCACCTTGGGCCTTCTTGGCTGTAATATAGTCACTCCATAGATTGATATTCCTATCATCTACCAAGTCATCATCAGCATTCTCTTCGTGTGTTTTACAAGTCCAACTGTCAAACTTAGACCCAACCTCTGCACTATCAAGACAGAATACTCCCACACGACATTCTTTCATACGCCAATTCAAGGCCAAGGAATTGCACCATTGGTTCATTGATGCTGCATCATCACTCAATGTAGGATGTTGTAACCATTTTATTTCGTTATAACTTTGATCAAATAGATTGACTTGAACGAATACACCCAAGGCTGATGGCACTTTCTTTGTTGAATGCATCTGTTTTTCTTTATTGGAGAACACAATGATCACCGTCACTCTGAGATTATCTGGTGATACACTAACAAGATTATAATAAAAGTCGGGCATGAAGGATACTCTCTCGTTTTGATATGGTGTATTCTTGAAGAGTGATGCTTGTCGTCTTGACATGATATCACTGAGTAGGGCATCGATGTGTAAATATAGTTCAAATGCTATCCTCAGACCGTCTTTTGATTTGCTCTGGAAGTTGACATTATCATCTTCATCCTCTTTGGTGTTAGGGTAGCATCCCGTTTGAGAATCTGATGTAATAATTTCCCACACATTATCCTCTGACTTTGTCACTATATCATTTCGAGTTGGTCTAATTGTGCTGGGTTTAGAGGTACATAATATCTCTTCATTTTCAAGACTGCTTTCACTAATAGATATCCATGTTATACGAAACCCGTCATCTTCATCATTGAATAACATGTAAGCTGATAGAGTTTGACGCAGGTATTGGAAAGTAGTAGGTGAGTCACTCTCGTTTGTATTGACATGTGTTGTTGGTATTAATGTCGTTGGCCATAGAAGATTACGCATTGTAAATGCATTCCAACCACCAATCCTAACATTACTCAAATGATATGATGTTGTCAATCTTGTACTTCTACTGCTACTTCCCTTGCCAATAACAGTAGTGGGCGTTGCTGCAAAGATAACAATCGTACCCAATACATCCTCACCATGTGCAGGTGATTCTGAGAATGTATTACTACCACCACTACTACTATTCCACGCCGCAGTCGAATGATGTAAGAATGCCACACCAACTGATTCACATTGACTTAGTAATACTTTTATTGGTATATTAGCTGCCGGGGATTCATATTCATTATGACCAAGCAGCCCTGAGGGACATGGATGGTTTTGGTTCTCAATTTGTGAGTTTGAGTTTTTGAATAGTAGTGGAACAGCATGGATCAATGGTGAGGTGATGGTAACCCGAGTTGATGTCATACTGCTACTATTTGTAGAATTATCTTTCTGATCTTCAATCTGCTTCAATCTACAAGGACTAGGGACACCATAGAATTTAAGTATAAGATGAGGACAAGTTTTATATATTGGATGAGAAGTAACATTAACTCCCTGTGGTATACTTCCAACGCCAATTAAATATGAACCAAATCGACTTAATGCTAATATAGCATCTGTTATTGGTGTTTGTAATTTACTAAATGGTATTGATTGTTTAGTGTTTGGTTTCCATGTTTGTTTATTGGATTGATTTGCTGTTAATAGTGGATTGGAATATCGTTCATGATTGTTGGGTACTGAGATAGACTGATATAATATTTGTGATTTCCATGAAGTAGTGAATCTTCTCCCTGGTCGATGAAATGATTGACCAATCTCTCGTACATGTAGTAACATTGGCAATGAAGTACTATTTGTCGGTGCACCTTTCTTTATATCTTTTGTATCAACATTATCTTTTTCAGACCAATCTAAATCGTCATATTCTTTAGTACCACCATAGACACGACGTGATCTCTTCTTTCGTGTATTACAATTCCTACTACCTAAAGTACCACCATCCCATTGTAAATATGAAACTACCTCCTGTTCAAGTTTTGCATCTTGATTCATAGCTGATGTGTTTTGTTGAGATTGAGATGATGATGATAGGTTGCTGCCATAATTTTTCTTACGACGTCGTCGTCGATGCAATGTTGGTAGTATACTACTACTACTATTGATGTTACTACTACTAGCTTCTTCTTCCATCGTGTGATGATATAGACAATAGCAATAGTACGCACAGTCCAAGATAGAGAAGTGGATAGCTAGCGATCTAGCGATCAAACGATAAGATACCCTTTTCTCGAGGGGTATCTTTTGCAATTTTTCACCTGAGATATCTTTCTACTTTGTCGACTCTTGCCTGAAATATTGCTATCACTAGTAACTCCTCGCCCGTCAACGTTGCAATTCTTTGAATAATAGATATATCATTTGCAAATATCCACCTTAGAGTTGGTCGGCGGTCGGAGATATAAGTGTTCAACTTTGATACATATCATATGCACAAATAAAAAAAATGACAAGATACTTACTACTCCTCCTGTTATCAACAGTTGCAATTGTATCATATGGCTATGAAGGAACGTCCGAAGTAGTAGATCAACGTCGTGCTACTAATAATAATTTAAGAGTGCCATCATCTCCAGTTGTTGCCACTACTTCACAACAACATAAAGATCTCAACGAGCATAAAGATCTAGCAATATTAAAGGATTATGATTTCACTAAATCATTGCGTGATACACACTATGCACTTTTATCCCAACAACAACAACACAAACAAGATCTCTCCCATAAACAAGATATCGAAGTGGACGAACGTCATTTATCATCATCCTTCTTGGAGATATGTTTACCAGAATCATCACCTTGTAGTAACCTCCCCTCCTCTTTATCAAACTCGACGTCTCTATCTTCAACATCAAAATGTTGTCAAGGTGGATGTTCATCAACAACTAATACATGCTTCTGTCAACAGACTGGTAATGTCTGTTTTAATAATGGCATGACAGATCTGTTTTGTTGTTCGAATTTTTGTGGTAGTAATGGTAGATGTGTTGATCAAGATACTTCTGATGCCGACCCATCTTTAGAGAGTGAAGAGATTGATGAAACCGAGAGTACCGAAGAAAGTACGACAGAGAGCAAAGAAGATGAAAGTGACAGTAGCAATACAGTGTCATCTGATGAAGTTGATTTCAACTTGGATCAACATTCAACGAGTTTGAAAATGTATACTACCGATTGCACGCCTGATGAACGTGTATGTTTTAGTAATAACTCATGCTGCTCAAAGAACTGCGGGACAACGTCTGGACGATGCGAAGAGGCTGTCTCTCCTCCTCCACCACCTCCACCACCTCCTCCACCAGCTCCAAGTCCCCCTACTAGTCAAAAGACAGCAAACTGTAATCCACAGCATTATGTATGTTTCAATAATGGTTTGGCGGATTCATCATGTTGTTCTAATCAATGTGGTAGTAATGGAAGATGTACTGCTCCTGGAAGTGTTGTTGTAAGTACACCAAACCCCACACCCAAGCCTATTACGCCGAAACCCACACCAAACCCAACACCGAAGCCTCAAGTTAGCCCCACACCCAAGCCTACACCCATGCCTCAACAACAAGCTCCTCAACCAAGCAGCAGTAATTGCAAGGCAGAAAATTATGTATGCTTTAATAATGGTATGCCTGATATGTCATGCTGCTCGGGACAGTGCGGATCTAACGGACGATGTACTGCGCCAGGAGCCTCTGGCAAGACTACCGCTAGTACTCCAACGAAGAATCCAAGTCGAGCACCAACTCGTAAACCAACACCGCAACCAATTCCCTCGGGTGTATTCTCCGGTAAGACAATTCCAACTATCAATCCACCAACATCCACAGCTGCCATTCAATACCGAGGTGGATGTACAAATCCCACTGAAACAAAAGTCACAGTTGAGATACAAACAGATGAGTGGGGAGGTGATGTCGGGTGGAACTTGGTCAAACAGAGTAATAACCAAGTCATGTACAATTTACCAAACGGTACCTATGGCTTATTCCATTATGATAAAGTTGATATATGCGTACCTAATGGTATGTATAACTTTACAATTACTGACCGGTACGGTGACGGCATCTGTTGTGCGTATGGCGATGGATCACTCAAGATATCAATTAATAATCGTGAGATAATCAATGTCAAACAGTATGGTAAGTCACTATCGGAATTGATCAATGTGGGGTATGATCCAACACTTACCATGACGGCACGAGATCATATGTATTTGAATGCACATAACAAACGTCGGACACAATGGTATGCTGAGAATAATGTACCTGATGTACCGTTAGTTTGGAGTCATGCCTTGGCAGAAGAGTCGAGATTATGGGCAGAAGAATTGTTGGTAAACTGTAGTGTAGCAGGCATTGAACATGAGCCTGGAGTGCCAGATGGCGAAAACCTGGCAAAGAATACTGGCTCCGTGAATGCAGATGGTGGTGGATGGGGACAGTTGTACCCTCCTGATAATATCGTGGGCCGATGGGTCGAGTTTGAGATAGAAAGAGACTATCCTGGTAATGCACACTTGACTCAAGCATTGTGGAGAGCAGGCAAGTACATGGGATGTGGAGAGTCGGTGAAAGAGTTTAGAAATGGAAAGTGTCGTATCCAAGTTTGTCGGTATGCTAGAGCTGGAAATTGTGACATGGCAAGATTTGAGGCCACTATCGGTAGGAATTGGCTACCACCAATGTTGGAAGAGACGTCCAGATGTGGTCCGAACTGTCCAAGTGACTTTTGCTTCTAAGTGAGTATAGTGTTGAATGTGAGTTGAATAGAGTTCATAATTCATAAGATGAGATGTGAGTGAGATACTGATAGAACTACCTTTATAAAGAGGAGGAAGACTAGTTGTATCTTTTATGCACTTGTCACCTCAACCTTCTTCTTCGACAACCATTCGTGAGGAAACAACCTTTGCAGTTTTAGAATTGGAGTTCTTCCTTCGACTAAACTCCCATCATAAATGCACGAAACAAAGAAACACGTAATATTCTCCTTCGATCTACTATCTTTAAAGCCTCTCTTCCGTTCAGGAGTGTCACCGAAATCAGTATATTTACGTGTTTTAACCTCAAGAGGACATTTGGTCAAGTCAAACTTCACAATGCAATCATATAATGGGATATCCAATGCCTCCACTTGGCTCAGAATGGTTTCTGAATGATCAAAGAAGAGTCTAAGCTGAATCATATTGGCATTGATCTCTAGTTCCTTCAACTTTGCAGCATCTCTTTCATCTTCGGGTAATATTCTTGGCACGTATCTACCTTGAAACTGTCCAACATTCGCATCAGTACATGGCTTGCAACAGGTGGTTTCATGACCGCTCAACCAATCATCCTTCTGGCAAGCTCTTGAGCAATATGACATCAGTCCACAGCCATTACATAGTTTAACTTCCGTCCTGCTAAGTGACTTGTTACATCTGCAGCAGTATGAACCATTGAGATCAAGAATACATCTCACCATATTCAATAGCTTCTTGCAATTGACATTATTTGTGATTTTGACATTCAGTTCTAAACTACTCAGCTTTTGTTCTATACTACATCGCTTGCTTCTGATTGCTTTTGCAGTCTTCTTGTGTAATACAACACTGAAGATATCATTGAAAATTCTCTTTATGTAAACGAAGAGCGATTCTTCATTGTCCCCTTTCTTGTCAAACGATTCGTGTACCCCAAATCTTTCGATGAAAGTCAAACACAACTCAATCAGCCCACCACGGATGGCAAAGGCGATTTTGGTATCATTCGAGTAAAACATTCCATTGTTGTATTCCTTGAGTATTATGTAGTCTAACAATACTGCAACGTGTACAGCCCACTCATCGTTACTTGTGTTGTCACCTAAACCAATCAGCTCAGTGATGACATCTTTGTCAACACAGCTCACATTTGCAGTTAGACGCAGAAGAGCGGTGGATGAATCTGTTGTCCAACCCTTAATCTTTGTTTGACATATCAAACCAACCACTAACGAGACTGTACACTCAGGATCATACTCTTTACTAATAATAGGAGTTGTGCCAATGGTCTCCAATCTTTCTCTACCTTCTTCTGTTTGTGTATGAGCTGCTTTAATTAACCTATTGACTGTTGCCTTGCCTAATCTAACAATACTAACACAGTGATCAGTTTGAAGCTCCTTTGTAATATCAGGTCTGCAGTCTTCCTCCCAGAATCCCCACTGGATAATAGTCGTAAGTAGTCCCTCATATTGTAAAAGTGTATCAATAATCTCCTCGCCTTTGGTTTTATCTAAATTATTAACTGATTTGAGTATCATATTGTTAATTAGACAAACAAAAGTATATATTGTGTCTACCCAATGCTTGTTACTTTTGAAAAATTGACGCTTTGTATCATTGCACATGCATCTAACTAATAGGCCAATATTATGAGCTATTTGTAATCTGCAGCTTTCTTCTTGTGCCTCTGCCTTAAGAAGAATTCTCACCCACGATGACGGCGTCTTCAAATCACCTCCACG
>Ga0214480_100283_pt1 | contig 25655 bp, 21 predicted proteins | sample M1_20Mar14CPVII9_3_FD_165042 | JGI IMG/M metagenome (GOLD analysis project Ga0214480, IMG submission 165042) | Marine eukaryotic communities from Monterey Bay, California, United States - M1_20Mar14CPVII9sort6BwellE17 | ecosystem: Environmental > Aquatic > Marine > Unclassified | place: USA... | reverse complement strand
TGTTGAATAGTGGTTGTTTGGCAATGTATAGGTGTATAACAAGTTGATGAACACTCCCAGCATGATTGTAAGTCCACCCATCATACTTTTACAGCCACATGTTGGCGGGTTTCATGCCTCAGATCATGATTTCCTGCCGACTTTCAGGCAGTGTTTGGCCATCAATGGGGGTATAGCAGCATGTAGGTTGTTGAATAGTGGTTGTTTGGCAATGTATAGGTGTATAACAAGTTGATGAACACTCCCAGCATGATTGTAAGTCCACCCATCATACTGTTACAGCCACATGTTGGCGGGTTTCAGGGCATATTTTGTCACAAAATAGGCATTTGAGTCATGATACCTGCTATCATGTGGCTGTGAAAAGATTGACGGATTGAATTATATATATGCTGCAAGTGTTCAACACCTTATTATTGTCATACAATGCCAAACAACCACTTTGTAGCACCTACACGATGCCATACATGAGAAAAGATGTCCTATGATTTTTCGGTTTCTTTCCCAGGATTTTCAGTTCATCAGTTACGCAGTTTACTTAGTACTCAGCCTTCACAACAAACGAATTACAGCAAGGAGTCTGTAGATAGTAATATACTGCATATAACTCGTCTACAACACAACAATAGCATCAACAAAATCATCATGGCAATAAATCATCGTAAGAAGAAGTCCAAATCTTCTTCATCCAGCAGTAAGGAACAACAACATTCATCATCAGACGAATTATTTCAGTATCAGGTTGAAAAAATTATTGATGATAAATTAGATAAGGATGGTGTAACAATATTATATAAGACAAGATGGAAGGGATATTCTGCCGGTGATGATACTTGGGAACCTGCCGAGAATGTTGCTAGTACTGGTGTGAGTTATTACTTATACGTTTATTTTTCTATGCATCATGTATAATATTAGCAATGAAGTAGAATGAAGTGTCGTGCACTGTATGATTGCTGTTGTATATATATATATTGCAAGTGGCGTGTTATGGTCGGTATTCGAGGTGTAGATATAGGAATAGTGACATTATTGTGTGGATAGGGTGTATTGCATACATCATATTATGCTCATTTCGATTTGTTTACGAACACTCTGATTATACATATATCACTTATATTATTGCTTATCCCACATATTATTATTATACAGCATGTGGATAGATATTTACGCTTGAAACGCCAAAAGAAACTCAATACAAAAACACCCGGTGTTGCAATAATTGAATATGAAGATGGTGAAACCGAAATGGTGAACCTTCACGTTGAAACATTTCGTAATTATCAAGAAGATGATGACGAAGATGATAATGATAGTGATACAAATAACAACAGACAAATAAACAACTTTGATTTGATAATAAAAGATGGTATGATTGAACTATTATGGCCACTGGCTGATATATTTTTCCCATGCAAGGTTATAAGTTATACAAAGTTAAAGTCATCACAGGGTGGTAGTAAAAAGAGGAGTAGAAAGACTGTTGATGATAATGTTAAGGGCCATGATGATAGTAAAATGGAGAGTATACCAAAGCAGAAGAAATATAAGGATGATGAGAAATTTGGAGCTAGACAACAGCAATTGAAATCAGCAGACGAGGAAGAGCAGATGAATAGTGATTTGTTTAGTGAATCGGGGAATGACCGGGAGTCTGTACGGAATATATCTGATGACTCAATCGATAATTATGATTCAGATAGACTGGTGGATAGGCTGAATCATGATAACCCATTATTTGATGATGAACCAAAATACGATTCTTCAGATAACGACGACGACGAAGAAGAAAGTGATTCAGATAGTAATGAAGGCCATGCTGACTCAAATAAACAAAACCATCCAGTTTCGTATAGTGACAATAATCAAACACGGAAGTTGACATTTGAGGAGCAGTGGAAGCTCAAATTACAACGTACCCAAGAAATGATGAATAGGGAAGGTAGAGATAAGAGTCAAATGTCGGGTCTTATGGCTCGACAACTCTAGCAGGGGAATTATAGATTGTGATAGTATTGAGTGTAAATTGTAAATTTATTAGAAGAAGTGGGAGCCATGTATTGAGATAAAAGGGTCTACGACATGTTCATATCAGTTCAGTTATTGTGTCAGCAAAGAGTGATATTATAGGTTAGCAGCTGTACTTAAGAAAACAATTATTCAACTACTACTCAACCCCCGTATTAGCCATACATATTATACACTGAATAGACATTCTGATAACCTTTATTTGTATAGACAAAATACGCTGCCGACAATAACATAAGCGCCATAAAACATGAATATAATCCCATCCCAACATAAGATCTTCTATCCAACTCTTGTAGATGCATTGAGCGCATCAAGCTCTTCATTCCAACCCAATAATGTACATAATGTTCGGATACTTTCATCACAGTCACCGGGATGAAAGATATCAGTTTGATCTCTTTGATAACTTTTTCTTCTCGTCTTGGTGCCATTTCTACTTAGAAAAGTGCCGACCAACTCCCTATTAAGTAGAACACGGGGACAAGATTTGCCAACCCACTCCGGTAGATTGTTTACTGGACCAACCATCAGCGATGTTCCCATGACCAAACACAAGTCTGCTTTCTTTGTATCTTTCTTGATCAACTGATAATATCGATTAGGCAATTGTTCTCCAAAGAAGACAATGTCTGGCTTGACATATCCCTTGCAATGTTTACACTTTGGTACTTGCTTCTCTTCTACAATAATCCGTTTGCACTCTTCACCATCAAATGATTTCTTACACTTAATGCATGATGCCGTACGAAAGTGTCCATGACACTCAATCATCTTCTCCTCTGATACACCTGCTATCACATCTAAACAGTCAATATTCTGTGTATAGTTTCTTAAGAGTAATCCCTTCTTCTCCAATAGCGCAATGAATGAATGAGTAGGGGTTGGGCTGTGTTTCAAACCTGGAAGATGCGCGTTTCATAGTTTATGACGATGAGAAGATATGACAGAAGTTACTGTTAGTACATATGATATGTAAAGACAGTTAAAAAAGGCAAACCAAGTTCAAATGAAGTAACCAAATCACCGAGACTTCATTTTGAACACTTGAATTCACACGTTAGTACTTTCCTGGCCATAATTCGCTTGCCAATTGAATAAATGGATCTGGATTATTCTTGTAGAATGATACATCAAATACTGCCTCGGGATATGGTAGATTATACTTTGCCAAATTGTCATACAAGCCTGTGCCAGGTGTTCTGAAATCAGGTATGCCTGCATTACAAGAAACCCCCGCACCCGTTAGCACAATAATATTCTTATACTTGTTGGAGGATATTAAATCAGCTATACTTTTAAGAGATTCTGGTGCAGTTAGTTCCGCTAAACTTGGTTTGGATGGAGCTATTGATACGCCTCCCAATTCCTCTGTTAAATCTTTAATATCCTCATTACTACTATCCTTTTTATTATTATTAGTTGATGTGGTTGGTTTGTTGTCAGTTTTATCTTCATTCTCCCCCTCGGAACTAATACTATTATTATCACTACTATCACCATCATCTGATGCATTAGACGATTGACGCCTATGTACATCATTATCATTCTTATTTCCCATGATAAATAAAGATCTGTCAATACGATATATTGCTCGTCTAATAAAGTAGTTGAATATTCTTCTGGTATGCGGTGTGAGTACTGAGTACGGTATGATGTGTGTGTGAGCTTCTTTCAGCACTCTAACTTCCAACCACTCCAACTATATCGGTTTACTGGTGAACTACTTCTCTACCTTAGTTTTCTCTACCCAGTATATGTTTCTATATGCTATATACCAATACATTATTATCACCATCATACTCAATCTCCAAAAATTTGAGGAATGTACTTTATTTTTAGCGATTGAACGAAACTCATTTAACTCTATCTACTCTATCTTCCTCATCTCTCTAGATTTGGCGGCCGTTCATATCACTATGGAAAGTATTGCATCCTATTTCTATGCAACTATATGCATATGGATATTATCGTATAGTCTCAGTATGATATGCTTTTCATTAATCGATGTTTTTGCAATCTCGGGAGGGTTTCTTCCAATTGCTTCTGCTTTCAACATCCAAACGTCATCATATGCTACTTTCCGACAACAACATATATATACTCCTACTAATATAAACAACATATATAACAGACAACAGATATATACTCCATTATTATCGAGCTCTTTGCCAACACCAATAGAACCCCAAGAACAAACATTAGATAATTACTTACCCCCTACACATCCATTACATGAGGTTCTCATAGCTACCTCCGATGCTTGCATACCTAAACCATTAGAAAAAGTTGAGGGTAGTTCAAAACCCACCGAGTTTAGATATGAATGGGGAACATGGTGTTCTAAAGACAAGTTAGATACTGTTAGTAAGTTGTTAAGTGAGATTAGATTAATCACTGGTGCATATGAAGATTTAATGGATGGTAAAGAGGAGATTGTTGAACAAAGTATTGCAACAACACATGATGGAAATAATAATGATAAAGAAGTGGACAAATCAGGCGTGAAAGAAATTGGTAGAAGAATACGATTATCAACAAGCAAATTCTATGATATTATATTGTATATACTACCAAAGGGTGCACGATGTGAGTTTATGTGTGCATATGATGTGTGCATATGATGTGTGCATATGTGTTTGATTATAAAAATGTGCATATGATATTATGTACACTAAATGTTTTTGTCATACTCATCTAATCTACTCTTATCTAATAACAAATCTATTACCATCTCCCTTCCCAACAAACATACAACAAACATAAAGATCAACATAAGTGGCCAGAAGGTTCTTGGACATTCTGTCAACCACTTACAGGATTGACAGAGATTGCACAACTTAGAGGACCTGATAGGGACGGGTTTTATACAAAGATGCGTCCTCGAGACCTGAGAGGTGGCAGTGATGGTTCAGGTTTTCTAGGATCCGGCGACAGTGGAAAGTCGGAAGGATATAGTTCGGGTGGAGAAGAAGCGCAGAGATATCTAGGAGGTCCAATAAGAAGCTATACAGGCAAGGCAATAGCATCTACATTATTAGAAGTAGTAGTGCGTCCTCCAATTGATGTGAATATAGAAACCGCTGGGGATATCGAAGAAATGGATTGGGAAGATATAGAAAACATATTCACCAGAGTAGTTGCATCAGAAGAGACCGATGAAGAGATAGAAGGGGAGAAAGAAGAAGAAGAAGAAGAAGAAGAAGAAGAAGAAGAAGAAGAGGTAACTGACAAGGAGACAATACCAAGCAGCAAAGATTCCAACGACCCTTCACTCAACAAAAAGATGGGTATGGAGTTTGAGAATGTAGGTGGATTAGACAAACAGCTTGACGATATTGCACGACGAGTGTTGGCATCCAGAGCCAATCCACAGGCAGCTCGTCGTCTGGGTGTTGGTCATGTGAGAGGAATCTTATTATCAGGACCACCTGGCTGTGGAAAGACGCTATTAGCCAGGGAGTTATCCAGAATACTTGGTGCCAGAGAACCACAAATTGTTAATGGTCCCGAGATACTAGACAAATTTATTGGAGAAGCAGAGAGACGTGTGAGAGAGTTATTCGCTCCAGCTGAGAGGGAGTACGAGGAAGTAGGTGACGCCTCTGCCCTTCACATTATCATCTTAGATGAGATGGACGCTATCGCAAGAAAGAGAGGTAGCATGACATCTGATACTACTGGAGTGAGAGATTCTGTGGTTAACCAATTGCTAGCAAAGATAGATGGTGTGAAAGAGGCGAACAATATTCTCGTCGTTGGACTAACAAACAGACCAGAGCTTCTAGATCCTGCCCTGCTCCGTCCAGGTAGACTGGAAGTTCAATTACGAGTTGAACTACCCGACAGAAAAGGTAGAAGAGATATCTTATTAATTCATACAAGAAAAATGAGAGAAGATAAAGCTCTATCAGAAGATGCTATTAAAGTGTTGGACGATTTATCTGATCATGGTGTTGGTGCAAGGACAGAACACTTTAGTGGAGCAGAATTGGCTGGATTAGTCAGATCTGCAGCTTCATACGCTTTGGCACGAGCAGTAGAAGCCGGGCTAGATGACAATGGTGACGAATCTAGTGGAATGGTAATGACTACAGATTTAGAGCTGGCACTGAAGGAAGTGAGGCCGGCATTAGGAACACAAGATGAAGTACTCAAACTGAGATATCCATACGGCATTAGCGATTGTTCATCATCAATAAAGAGAGTCAAGCGTGATCTTACTCGGTTTACCAGCCCTATCAAGTCAGCGACGCCAAGACTACATTCGATGCTACTTGTTGGATCTAGCGATGCAATGTCCTCAGGTGGATCGGGAGTAACGGCCCTAGCTTGTCACGCAGCTGCAGAATCTTCAATCAATGGTCATTCAGAATTTGTTAGATTCATTACCGCACTTGATATCTTAACTGCCGAAGGTGGCGGTGGAGATGAAGCTCGGGCTGCAGCTCTTGTAGAACGCTTCGCAGAGGCAAGAGAAATGTCAAACTCATTGCTAGTATTGGACGATATAGACCAAATTGCCGCCGGCAGCGGGACAGGGGGATATAGTTCCATTATGTTGTCTACTCTTCGAGCTTTAATTAGAACACCACCCCCAGGTTCTGCAGTTGCCAAAGCTGGCGGGCAATCAAAAGGATCTAGCTCCAAAACGCTTCATATCATAGCAACTACCTCAAGATCCGATGCTGCATGCTCAATTCTAAATGAGATCTTTGAAGAAACTATAGGTAAGAGGAGATCATTATTATACTTATTGTTGATGTATCTTGTGATTGCATATACTCATCTATTCCTTTTTATTTAGTGGTCCCGTTGCTCTCAGATAAGGATTCAGTACAAAAACTTCTTAATGAATGTCTCGGTGATCAAGTTGCAGATGCATCATCCTTATCAGAGCCAATCATAAATAGACTAGGAAATGTGGGGGTCAAGACTGCACTAAGACTAGCAGAGAGGGCTGTCTTTACTGCATCGGATGAAACCAAATCAGCTCAGCTATCGGCAATGGAGGGTATATTAGAGGATATGGCCGGGGATGATGCCCTAGCCTCGAAAGTATGCGAAGTGATATGATGAGAACAGCAGAAAAGTATATAGCGGTCTATAATAGATAGATTAGATTATACTTGGCATCACAAAATATTGTACTGTTACTATATTAATTGAATAACTGCAATAACAATATTCTGTGTACTTTCACATCTATCTTACAATTTTGATTCAAGGGAGACAACTATAGTTTCTTCTTCTTTGCTGAAACATATTAACATAGATATCTCATATACGAAATACCCCTCTCCATTAAGTTTGAAGGGGAGTTACTTATAATCATTCTGAAGAAACACTAACATAAATGGTCGCCCTTAACATTGCCCCCTTTTCAACATTCATGAGTTGGTACATCACCTCCATTTCCAACACGATTCTCATCCTTTTGTGGAATCTTCTGTTTCGTTACATACTTTCCAGCATTAGCATCCCAATCAGCTAAGTTACATATTGGTATTTCATGTAAATCTGTCTTTCGTTCACGAAGTGCTCTCCAATCATTTGGAATCTCCCATCCAGTAATTTTACAAATCATCGCAACTGCTTTATCTTCAAGAGCTTGAGAGACATCATCCTTTGTTGGATAATACCCGTCAGCTGTAAACGTGTATACTTCCTCTTCTCCTACATTTAAACTCTCTTGAAAATTCTCAACACTTCCAAGATGGGGTGCGAAGTTATCACCCAATCTGCTTCTATTGCCCATCCAATCTTTCGCCTTCTTATGTGCAGTCTCCTGTTCTGCCTTTGGATTACCATTTAACCATGGTACTAAACAGGTAAATACAATAAATCCAGCGGCAACACGTCCAGTTCGTTTATCATACTTTTTGGGTAGGAAACAGTACGGTGCCGAATAATGATTTGAGTTTGGTGTTAATATAATGTCCGTGGGCACTTCTCCCCCATTCAAGAAGTATGAGAAGACTGCAAGATATTCATCATGTGCAGCAAACACGCTACTTAGACTATCAGGTTTGTCGACATAAAATGCTAGTGCCATCTTTGTTGTTTTATTGATTGATGATGGGTGAACTAATTGAATATATTAATAAAGTAGAGTATTTGAAGAGGATAAGTATTCTTTTGAGTTGTCTGATGATTTTTTTATAACTTTGATGTTGATTAATCGAGTGGCAAGAATAATTGGTTTTAGGAAATAATAGGTTTCAGGGGAGTCGAATTGCTTTTTACTAACAAATTGATACAGCTCGTTGGCTTCACTCTTTCCTCTGTGGGAGCTGACAGGGCGGAAATAAAACTCTCGTGAAGATTTATTAGGATGTTCTAGAACCAATTATTCTTGCTACTCGTAATACTTGTGCACGTATTTTGAAGAAATAATATTGATGAACCAACAGTAGGCTAATAATAACAACAAGCAGCAATTATACAACACCAGTTAGTTAAATAGGTATACAAGGCTAAATCAACCTCGCTCACGCAACAAATACTGTACGTTTGACTTGAATGGTCTACTCTATTCTGAAAAATGCTAATTTCGACGAAAATAGTGCCCAAACATTGTTGTACGTGCTCTATAGATGCATTGTGTAAGTTGAAGCGTTGGAAAATATTGGATATTGGTGAAGTTATGGACCGTGCAAGATTGCTGATTACCTTAGTGATTCTTAGTAAAAATGAGTATTTTCGAGTCTCAGATGAATCGGTATCCCTTAATGGGGGCGCTTATATCTCGGCTTCTAGTAGGCCGATCACCACGTTTGATAGCTTTAACGCACACTAGAGATGGTAAGGTGTGCGTTAAAGGTAGTTGTGGATTTGTAGCTCCAAAAACGACCGAGAAATAAGGGCCCCCATTTCAAAGTGTCCAATTCAAGTCAAACGTACAGTACTTTTTAACACACAAAGAGCAAAAAAGAAAATCTCGGATACTACACTCTCATAAAAGGATACCACATAAAAGATACCTTACCAAAGGATAGATCAATAAAATGTCATTGCTATTACTTTACTTACAATCAATTGCTATACTATAGTTATCAATCAACTATTCGTGAAGGAAGGCACTCCTACATAAACGCATAGTCTGCTATTCCCTTGTGCTGCGCATCAAGAGAGGAGAGATAGATATTGACGATAGTTATACATGAACATGTAGAAAAAGTCAAATATAATAATATGGGTAAGAATAATACCATCTGGTCAGATAAAGTATTTGTGTATACTGGGAACAATCAGCGTGTCCCAACGAATGTAGTTAATGTACGGTTTCACTCTAGTGTCATTAAAGTAAAACAGACAAAATATGGGGCATTTCATGGTTATAAACTATTGAAAAATGTAGTATTAAATGAAGGACTCACAACTATTGAAAAACGTACATTTGGACATTGCACATCATTAAAGAGTATTAAACTACCCTCTACCGTCACCGAGATTGGCAACGGTGTGTTTAAGGATTGCACTAAATTGCAAGAGGTAGTGTTCAATAAGGGTTTGCAAAAGATAGGAAGATATGCCTTTGGGGGTTGCAAGTCATTGCAAAGTATCACATTCCCTTCGACTGTCAATGAGATTGGTCCGGGTGCATTTGATAAATGTAGTGAATTGAGAGACGTAGTATTCAATGAGGGTCTCATTAAGATTGAAGAGAACACATTTAATATGTGTACATCATTAGAAAGTATCACCTTGCCACCTACTGTTACTGATATTGGTTATGGCGCATTTAGGAATTGTAGCAGCTTAAGGGAGGTAGTATTGAATGAAGGGCTCACAGAGATTGGAAGTTATGCATTCGATTGTTGCAGATCTTTGGTCAGCATCAATCTACCTTCAACAATTTATGAGCTAGGTAATGATCCTTTTTCTCATTGTAGCAAGTTGAAAGAGATGGCGCTACATGAAGAGATCAAATATCGAAGTGAATGGACAAGTAAGATGCCTTTTGAATCTTTTAGTTCAACCATGTGCCTCCATATACTAGGTATGAGCAAAGAAGTAGTAGCAGAAGCACCAGTGAATCTGGCAATACATGGAACGCCCGATGATAGTAGTATTTCATCTTTTGGTAGTAGTGTTGACAAATTTGATGACACTAGTAGCAGTAGTAGCAGCAGTAGTAGTAGTATTAGTTTTGGTTACAGCAGTATGGATGAGCATGCATCCGATGCTGAATCGATTGAGTATATAGGAAAGGGAGCATCAGATGTGGTGTTTGAATATACTGGGCAGAGAGTTCCAAGAGATGTGGTTAATGTGCGGTTCCATCCTGGCGTTGTTAAGGTAGAAAACAATGCATTCTCCTTTTGTAGTCATTTGAGGGAGGTGATATTAAATGAAGGGTTGAAAGAGATTGGATCTGGAGCATTCAAAGAGTGTCCATCATTGCGAAGCATCTCATTTCCATCAACTTTGATTTCAATTCAGCCTTGTGCATTTGGTGCTTGTAGCAAATTGAAGGAGGTAGTGCTAAACGAGGGACTACAGAAGATTCATATCAATGCATTTACCAGCTGCTCGCTATTGGAGAGTCTCACGTTGTCATCTACCATCACCTATATTGATAGGTCCACATTCAATCGTTGTAGTAATTTGAGGGATGTAGTATTAAACGAGAATATCAAGTCACTCGATACTGCAGCTTTTACTGAATGCCCAGTGAGGAAGCTTATTTTCCGTAGTCTTTCAACACGTCTAAATAACATCATTCATGCTGATCAAACAGAAGCCAAGACGAAGATAAATGATATTCGGGGAGCAGTAGAATGGAATGGTACTGAGATGTTTGTATTTGCCCCCATGAGAATTGTCAGCCGAATAGGTTACGAAGCAAGACTTTTGAATTGGAAAGAAGTTAGAGCAAGTCTCGACAAAATTGTCAAACTGATTACTTACTATGAAGTGAAGGAGGCAGCAACCCTACTTGAGCTTGCTTTATGGAAAACGAATATGAATCAAGCAGAAGAGGTTATCTATGCACGTGACCGTGATGGATATCGTGTCGATGTGCCTGGGCCAGTAAAGGATGCAATTTTACAGTATATGCACGGCGTGAACATACCTCTACCTTCTTCTCATATCGAAATGGCAGATGATTTCAGTGAGGAGAAGTTATCTGCCAAAGAGAGGTTGTTAGTTTCTACGGCATCGAAGCAATTGGCTTCTGCAAGGAAGGAGCTGGCATCGCAAAGAAGACACTTGTTGCAAATGGAGGAAGAACTTAGTTCCCAGGTACTGCGAGATTGGCATAGTGATAATGATTTGAACCATCCTCCTGGAAGTTCCAACCCTACTAGAAGGCTGGATAATACAACTAGTTGTGGTGGTGGCGGTAGGCAAGTACTGCCCGGTTCGGGACAACAACAACCAGTGCCTCAGCAATTCCTGTCGAGTGGTTTGAATGGAGATTGGCATAGTGAGAATGATTTGAATCATCGTAGAGAAATGATTCAGCACATGTAAGTTCTTGAAGAGGGTGTGTTGATACTCCACCTTCCTTATGGAATTTGTTCCTAACATTTCTTTCTCACATTTAGAAAAAAGCTGTTGAAGCAAAAGGACAATAATGCCTCATCTACAAAGTTCCCTCAGATGATTAAGCAGTTAGAAGTATCCCTCTACCGCTCGGCTTCCTCCCTAAAGGCCTATTCAGATACAACGACCCTCAAGATGCGTTTGCAGCAGTTGGCGATGGAAATTGCAAAGAAAGCACAGCAGGCCAAAGAAGGCAGACCAGGCTCTAGTGATGGACAGGGTTCCTCTTGTAGCAATGGTCAATCCTCACGCCGTAGCTCAGCAAAGGAAAACGATGGAGTTACATCTAGTTCTAATTCAAATGATGCAGTCCGTCACAAGCAGCAACGTCTTCTGTTATTACATCATTCATCGAAGTGTACGAATGAAGATGGTAAATGTACGGTCACTCCCTACTGTGGTGAGATGAAGAAATTGTGGAATATGGCAAGTTGTACTGACAATGAGTGTCGGGTACCGCACTGCTTATCGAGTAGGAGTATATTGAGGCATCATCGTAAATGTAAGGATCCTCGATGCCTGGCGTGTGGCCCGGCAAGGGAAACTATTAGGAAGACACAAAACAGTCAAAAGGGCAGAGGTGGAAATGAAAGTGGTGGAGGAGGTGGCAGTAATGGTAATAATGGGGTCACCCAAGACCCTGTCTTGAGCATGCCACAGGATCAGTCGATGGATATGATGCAACAAGGCAACCCCGATGCAATGCCTGGCAACGGCATGATGGCGCCACCACAAAGTCAGATGAGCAACATGGGCCCTCCACAACAGATGGGTGGTCCTATGATGAACGGCATGCCTCGAATTCAAAACAACATGTTTTCTCTTGGTCAAAACATGCCCATTCCCCCTCAACAACAACAACAACAGTCTCGGCGTTCGATTAATGGGAATGCAGAAACCCCTTCTAATGATACTGATGCCAAATCTCGTCACAAACGTCAACGTCTTTTGTTACTCCGTCATGCATCCAAGTGTACAGCCGAAAATGGCACATGTTCAATTACTCCCCACTGTGCTGAGATGAAGGTATTATGGAAGCACATCGCCGAATGTAAAGATCAAAAGTGTTTAGTTCCACACTGTGTGTCTAGTCGTTACGTATTAAGCCATTACCGTCGGTGTAAGCCTCCGTGTAATATTTGTGACCCCGTGAAGGAGATTATTAAGAATGGTGAGGTTGATCCAGTCATCACGGGTAACGGACCAACGAGTTTGGGACAACGAACTACCCCACCTATTGATGATACGATGCAACAGCCAAGGAATAAGAGGCAAAAGGAAGGAGAAATTGAACAATATCAACTGCAATTTTTCAGAGGATGACCTTCTCTATATGATGCTTGTGTCAACTCGGCGAAGAGAGGAAATACAGGGCAGATTCAAACTAAAGCAAAAGACAAATAATCTACTATCAAAAGATTATTTCACTAAGTACTCATATAGTCACTTTTCTCCTAGAATGATCATTAGTTGTACCATTCATCTGCCATTGAGGATCGAAATAACCTTCTATACCGACTCTAAAGTCAAAACTAACTCTAGTCCAAAGTGAATGATTTGGATTGACGTAATGTCTACATGTGGTACCATGAAAGGATGCCACCTCACCATACTCAGCCTTGAGTGGGTGATAATCATTGGCAAGGTGCTTTGATTCTACCCATAAATCAACACCCGTCTTACTACGACTTGTCAATGGCAACCAAAAGTTGAGTTCACCGTTTTGATGGCCATACTCTGAAAGATGCGCGTTTCACAATGTATGAAGATGAAAGAGGGGAGAGATAGTAACAGCTTATGTTAGTAAATCTGGATTAAAAAGGCAGTCAAATAAAGAAAGTTCAAATAAAGTAGTCAAATCACCGAGACTTCCTATTGAACACCACCATAACACACAACAAAACAACACAAACTCGGACTTTCCTCTATCATTATGAGCCCTGACGGATGCCCTGGCTGGACCTATATTAAGATAAAAGAGAGATAAATGTAACGCAATAAAATTAGGCATGAGTATCCAAATCAAGTAGACTTCACACTAAGCACATCAATTCATATGATATAACAATACAAACGCGGACTCGCCTGGTTGAATCCGAAGAGTTGGCGGTCGTTGGTAGTGAAAGGTGATTGGCTTGTTGCTGTTGTCATGAGCTCCAGCGGTCACAAGCCTTGCCTTCATATGCGGTAGCACCTTATTGACAACAAACTTGTCGAATAGATTGAGGAATTGAGTATCGGAAGCTACCATTTCCGATAGATAGTGTTGTCTTTCCTCAAGCTTGCCTTTTTGACACTTTCGTTTGAATGTTGTCAATGGTACTGTAAAGTTGTCGAGCTTTATGGGTAGGTTTGTTCCATCGGCTAGGGTTCGAAAGGTACCAACCAAATCTTGATCGCATCGCTGAAGCATATCGATAACAGATCCATGGAAATCATATTCAGCAGTAGAGTATGTCAAGACATCTTCCTTGCACAAATCAGCTGGCAAAAAGGTTGTATTTGTCATCTTGCCATCACTTGTCTTTGGGTTCGGATTAGTCTTCTGACGATGGCTCAGTGAATATTTGACACGATGTGCCGATGATCGAAGTGTGGGGATACCGGCAGTGTACTTGAAGGGGATCCCGTCCTTCGTTGCCACATCATTCTTATTTGCAGTAAACTGTTGAGCTTGGGCTACCTTTCTCTTGCTTTCTTGAGTAGCAGTGGTTGTATCTTCATCCTTCTTCTCCTCTGGATCTACACCATTCTTCTTGTTAATCCTTTCGGTCTTCCTCTTCTTAATCCTTTCAGCCCGCTTCTTCTCCTTGATAGCCTTCTTCTTTGCAATTTCCAATTGCCGTTGTTGTTTTTGAACCTCTCTTGACCTCTCATGTTCCTTCTCTTTTTCATCATTTGCTCTATGCAATGCTTCTCTTGATGGTAAACATGAAGGCACAATTTGCAATACTGCTTTATGATTGTTTGGCATGCAGTACATTATACCATTGGATGCTAGGACACCTCCTTCCCACTTCTCCAAGACATTACTTGGTTCCGGTAGTTGCCAAGTCGACACAACCACTTGATTGATAATATCATCTTCACCCTCCGGTGCCCCTGTACGGATGCGAAGAACAGTCTCAGCAGCTAAAGGTATAGCATAGACACATCCTTCTTGCTTTGTTGTTAAGCCGTTCTGCCATTTATTTTGATATAATCGTTCCATCTTGGCATCGCGTAAATTTGGTCCAACACTTCTTGCAATTCTATTGACAGTATCAACTTGTAATACTCGTTCACTACCAGATGGGAAGCAATATACATGTCCATCCGTGCCAGACATGGCCCCGAGATATTTGTACTTTTTATCAGTTCGATGTCTCCCTGTAGCAATATCATTTGGAGTCTGGCCTTCTAAAATGTATAATTCTGGTTCAGGCAGTTGTGTTGTTGACTTTGTATCTTCATCTGATGATGTTGCAGCAGGAGGATATGCAGGTTGTAATGCAGGTACAATGCATAAAACAGTATCAACATTGTTTGGTATTGAAACGATTGTACCATCAGCGGAGGCAGCAGCGCCGTGCCAGTTGTGGATACCCTCAGGATATGAGCCATGAGTAGTGACGAGTACTCGTGCCTCGGGAGACATTGGAGATAGACCATTATTATCATGATTTAACGGTCCATCGTAATTGACACCACTAGCATCAATTCTCAAGACTGCTCCAGCATTTTGTGGTACTACAGAAGGTAGGTAGAAGAAGAGAAGTGAGATGATGCACACATCATATGCACATGCACGCAACACACATGTTACTTACTTCCATAAATTGCACCATCCGTCTTACCCACAACTCCCCCATACCACTTGCATCTACCAGGTAAATCTGGCCCAACAAAACTAACTTTATCAGTCTTTGGATCAATCCGTAGTACCTTCTTCGATGATTGAGGGATCGCATAGATACACCCATCAGCAGGCGATATTGCGCCACCGTGATATTTCCACGGTGTATGTCTTTCTTTATATGCTTCTGTTTGTTTCTCTTCTAACATCTCATTATCAAAATATTCTTCATATGGGATATCAATAACACTAATCTCATCTGTCCTTGTATCAATCCGTAACACACAATCTTGATGACATGGCAGACCATATATAATATCACTAATTGTTATCCCCCTCAGCCATTTAAATTTGCCGTTTAATATCAACTTTTTACCATTCTTTCCTTTAATGTTATTAGTACTGCCGTATGGATTGAATGTCGGACCGATATTGTATACCTCATCTGTTTTTGTATCGATGCATAATACCCGTTCTGCATGGCCGGGGATACAATATATCTTGCCATTGGGACCTTCTTCGCCACCCAAATATAACGTAGTACCACGCAAACTCCTTGTATCTGTTTTTCTACCCCGTTGTATTGGTCTGTTGGTAGTTGTATGTGCTTGTTTCTTGTTCAACTTCCCATCATTATTAGTATTGAGTTCATCATCTTGATATCTTGTAGTTGCATAGAGGTAGTTTAGATCCGGACCGCCCTGTGCTCTGTGGGAAATACGATGGGGTGGTAATGTAGTTGATGTCGTCATGATACCGATCTTTTAAGTAGTAGAACAATCTTTAGACATCTCTTTGCTAGCAATATCATGTGTGCTACTTACTTCATTTAATGGATGGCAGTTTAGAGTTTTATTCCCTTAAAGATCTTCCAATTAATTAATACCGAACATTTACAAGGCTCCTGCCTACGCCTATTGTATTTGTGATATACATTTCCAACGATAGTTATACGCAAGGCAAGACAAATATGAGTACTTCCGACAATAACAACAATAAATGTGCCAATTGCGGTAAGGAGAGTAGTGATGTTGTCAACACATGCAATAAGTGCAAATCAGTGATGTATTGCAACGCCGCATGTAAGAAGAAGCATCGTCAGAAGCATAAGAAACAATGCGAAAGACATGTCGCTGAGTTGCATGAAGAGAAACTATTCAGGGATCACCCGCCTCGAGAGGAATGTCCTATATGTTTGTTACCTTTGACAATATCAGTAAATGATCATGTTTTCCAAGTTTGTTGTGGAGTACAGATATGTATGGGATGCTATCATGCTTACATAGACGAAGCATCGGGGAGAGGGAAAAAGAAGAATATCTTATGTGCTTTTTGCAGAACACCATCACTCATTTCAGATGAAGAGGCGGTCAAAAGAATGAATAAGTTAGTGGAAAATTGCAACGCCGAAGCAATCTGCGAGTTGGGAATGTATTACAGCGAAGGCGCTTTTGGGTTCCCACAAGATTTTGTAAAGGCAAATGAGCTATATCAAAAGGCAGGGGAGCTAGGATGTAGTGCTGGATTTTTGAACTTGGGTAATGCCTATGACAGTGGAATGGGTGTGGAAGTGGAGGCGACAAAAGCTCACTATTATTGGGAGCTTGCAGCTATGAATGGGAATATAGGTGCAAGGCATAATCTAGGTCTCAGATTAGTCAAAGTTGGCGATATTGATCAGGGAATGAAGCATATGTTGATTGCAGCCAGGGCTGGGTCACTATATTCTTTGGAAGTAGTTAAGGTTGGGTATAAGGGGAAAGCCGTGACAAAAGAAGAATATGCAAATGCTTTACGGGCATGCCAAGAACGACAAAATGAAATGAAGAGTGATCAGAGGGAGAAAGCCAAAGCAGTTATGGCCGCATCTGGTCTCATGCGTGCCGACGAATTTGGTCGATAGTTGAAATTAGAATTTTAATAACATGATGGAATTGTGGGAAGTAAGTGATATTACAAGTTGTAGGGAAGGACATACGAAAAAATAATCATTTAACAACAACGATTATATAAGTAGCTATGATACGGATATAGTTAATCCACTATGAGAGTAGAGAAGGAGAGGGATATATTATCCCACTACCGTATCTTTTTTAGGATACTGTATCTCCATGACTCACCAAGATTTGTTATGATATTATTTAACTTTATTTATTTGCTAGGGCACGGCACACGAGATATCTCCTACTAATACCCTAGAAATATGAAGTCTACTATCCTCATTCTATCAGCTTTTCTAAACACTGTCATCGGGTTTGCACCGGTGCAATATTCGACACGTCTTTCAACGTCATTGGTGAGCATTATTTTTTTGCTCATATCATGTGTTCATCTTTAGCAATGTGGTATGCAGTAGTTGCATACTTATCATATATTCATATTCGTCTATACAATCATACCATATTATAATATCTTAAATAACATATCATTGATCTCATATATCCTTCCTGTCTGTATCACTACAAACATAAAACAATACATAATAGGCATTCTTTGGCGGAGCAAAAAAGTCAACAATTAAATCATCACCATTAGCAACCGAGGCATTAGAATTATATGATGCAAAGTACAACAAACCAACGAAGCAATACTTCTTTGAAACGTGGGGCATGCCAGCATCATATGAAAAGCCTGCCAATGCAAAAGAGGGGATATTTCAACGACAGAATACTGATTTAATATCGGCATTTAATGCAATTGCTAATTTATATGGCGAAGATAATGCACTTCAAATGGTTAAGATTCAGCCGGGCATTTTAGCATTTAGAAAGGAGAACTTTGCACCAAGTCTAGCAGCATTTAGTGAAGTATTTGGAGAGGAAGAATCGAAGGATATGGTTATTAGAAACCCAGGTTTGTTGTCTGTTAATCCAAAAAGCGCCGCAGCTGTTGACGATTTGACAATGCAATTATCATATGTCGTGCAATATACTAGACCAATCGGAAATGCAGGTCCTGCTATATTATTGGCATTAGTATGCGTGCCCGGTATTGAAAGTGCACTAGGATTAGAACGTGGTGCATTCTTAAGCTCTTTGTTTCAATAGATTGTACAAATATGTACAGATTGTGCACAGGAGAAGAGAGGAGCGTATTGTTATGTTGTCCAAATTAGAAGCAGAAACGATACATAAACAATCTACTTAATGAAAGGTTGTACAAAGGTTAATTTACTTTTCTTGAGAGTATCAATTAACAAATTAGACAAATCTTCTCCATTGAGATCGAGGAGATGACGAGGATAAATTCACAGATTAGAAATGCTCAAAGGAGTACTGGAAGGACAATAGATGATACCCTCACCGTCCACTCCATCACAAAGACCAATATCCTTGGCACTTGAAATCCAGTAGTCTTTAGAACCTTGAACGATATCAGTCTTCTTGGCATCCAGCAATCTAAGATCAGTGGGAATATGCATACATTTGGGTACATGATCTTTCATGAACCGACCGAAGGCACGGTAGGTACATCCTATGTTTTGCGGAGCAATGATTGAGCTCTTGACACGGTTCTTGCGATCAAGATGTTTACACCATCCGCCTATGTAGTTTGATATATATGATGACGACGAGAAGAGGAAGATGTTGAGACGTTAGTGTTAGATTAGGCATGATAGTAGCATACTATGCAGGTAATATACATATGATATTGAACATTGATAGACACACAACTTACACTGAAAGTAAACACGGCCAGATATGGAACGTTTCACCTCAAGTACTTCACGACGAATATGAACATGTGCACTGTTGATCTTCCCTTTATCATCATCGGAGTGTAAAGTCTTCTCAAAAGATGTATCCTCTGGATCATTGATAGTTGGAAATACACATGGCTTTGCAGTCTTACTTCTTCTACTACTACGGTCCACTTCACGACAGCGGCATATCTTCTTGGCAGGACGAGCTACTTCAATGAGCTCAGTAGGAGAAGATGTGGGCGTGAGAGTGATGATAGTACGATCATGCTTCTTAGTATTGGTAGCAGTAGTAGTAGAGATACTGCTCATCATGGGAGACGACGATGAGATTGACGATGTAGGACTAACTGGATGGAAGATTCGGATAGTAGAATCATCATCATCAGTTGTTGTTGTATCAATATTGATATCATATGAAGTGGAAGGAGTAGCAGAAGGTGTAGTAGTAGATTCACCAAGACATGTCAATATCATGGCCGCTTGCAACTCATCGATATCATCATCATCGTCGTCATCGTCATGATGATGCTTCCAGTTCAAGTTCTTGTTGTGGGTACACGGCGGCGGCGTCATGATATGGTATATGGATAGTTAGGATGGACGGCTTTGCTGCTATGATATTAGTAGTGCACCACAACAACACTGCAACGAGTTGAACATTGTGCCATCTGTCAATAAAGCCACAAAAGGATTGCAAGAGGTGAAACAACCAAAAATCCTCTGCATGCCAACCCACAGATGTCATACAAATGTCGCTGTCTTTACGACTACTTCGTACTTATTTCTTCTCATCCGGTACAAAGTGATTACTCCAGATGTGACAACTCGTTCGGCTAGAATTGAGCGTTTGAAATTGCAATAACTTCTTTGTTTATAAGGCTGCTAATTCACAAGAATGAGACAGTAGAAGTACACCCTACTCCACCATTTACTACCTCCAACATTTACTACTACCACTAACTATTGCTATATTGCAACATGACGACGACAATGCCAACGCTACCCAACCAACAACAAGAACAACGAGATGCTGTTGCTCGTCGGATTAGTATTACATGTTCAAATGATTTTGTACCACCGTCGACACCCACAAGAAGTCATGACAGTAGTATTGCATTCAACAACAGTACTAACATGCCGATGCTCAACAAGGACAACAAGATACCAATTCGTGATTGGTTCATCATGCACAGCCGCACCGATAGTGAATCGGCAACATGCCATTATTCACCTCCTACTCATCTACCACTACATCCCGGCTATGTTATGATCGGCGGCTCTGATTCTACTGCCAATAATGCCAACACTAACATTTGTCGTGAAATGAATACTGGATGTTCAATGTTCACCAATCCTAAGAACAAGAAGACGAGTCCTACAAGTGCTAATAACTCTTCATATGATTCGAGTGATATGAATATGAAGAACAGTGAGGAGGACTTCATCCTCGTAACTCCATCCTTCCCTGATCTATCTTTGTCAGCAACTTCTTCACTGGATGATATTGATGTTAGTGGTCATGGAGATGATATGGATGATGATAGTATTGATTTGGATATGGATATGATATCTATTTCATCATCTCCTCCTCCTACTACAATTCGACTTGCTGCGAGACCTCGAAGTTTCTCACCATCCAACTCGGAGGCATTCACTCCATCTGTTGTGCATCGAGTATCACCAATCAAAGAGTTATCAACCCTTTTCTCTTCTACTGGATTGAATACATTTACTCCTATTCAAGTACAAGATGACAACCATGATGATACTACTACTAAAACATCATTTAGAAAGAGCCCTTACCTGTGGTAGCTCCTTCTCCCGAGTCTGAAGAAGAAGTTTGTGACGTTATCTACTGTCATACCCCATACAACTATGTTAAGTTGTCATATACATCTATTCTATGTTCTATTCTACTTCAATTCAAGGACGACTTGTAATCAATATACTTCTCTCACTTCAATCTCAATGGGAGAGAAAAGATACCTCAAGGAGCTCGTCTGTTCATATTTATATATTGATCGCATGTTTGATATTAATTGATACCGGTGAAAAGTAAATTAAAACAATGCAATCTATCTGTCAAATAAAGCTCTGATTGCAATTAGTTATTCGATATTATAATGATCATATCATGTCACAAAATCTTTAACGCCTTCGGTATCCTCTATCTTGTTATATTAGTATGATAATGATATGGTCTATATTAGACCCTCGTCATGAGAAGCACATATTATATGTCAACTAAACACTCTCTAATATCAAAGTTTGAATAGACTTATAAACACTACGCTAGACGTGGACATATCACATGCTTCATACACTCTCTTTGATGTGAGATTTCTAAACACAAATCTCTTCAGTTAATCAAGTTTAAGATATTCATACTAACTCTAAAAACTTACTTTATATATCATATATATGTTCATATATTACACAAGACAACACATCACATATCATTACTATCCAAGATATGTTTGATGCCGGTATATTCATTACCATACAAGTTGAGTAAAAACTGATGATTAGCAGGAGTAAGAAGAGTCTCACCTGAGGAGTAAGACATTGAACGAGAAGTCAACATAGGATACATGTTATATCCCATCATGGGCAAAGGTTGAAGTGAATACATGATCTGTTGGTACTGCCATGTATTGTGGTAGTGGCTTGGATACATGCTACTGGGAAATAGCAGACAAGTCACCCCGAGTTCAGAAGTACTAGTCGGAGATACAAGCTCAGCCGCATCAGCTCGACTCTGGATATTGGGTGATGTAGTCGTAGTATCATTTGCAGTTGGTCGAAGAGGATCACCTCTACAACCAATACCTTCTTGATCATCCTCTCTACGACAAGGAACAGTAGCAGTCAATACTCCCCCAACTTGACTGTTTGAGACTTTCACCTTGACATGGACATCCTTTGTCATATTTTGATCGGAGTCTTCTAATCTACGCTTCTTTGCTCTACTACTGTCAATCACTGCATTGCTTGGCAGCTTGTATTTCATGATCGACTTCCGTGCCGATTGAAGATATGTCTTCAACAACTCCAACTCGGCAGCATCATCTTCTGCCTTCTTCTCGGCTGCCTTGAGTTGAGTCGTTAACTCTTCAACCTGCTTCTTTAGATTTGTGTTTTCTAAATCAGCGGCTGCCTTCTGGGTAGTGAGAGTATCAACATGACGAGTAATCACATCATCATTCAGTACCTTCGTCTCTGCTTTCTCAAGTTTGACAGTTAACTCTTGAACTTTATCTTCCAATCTTGCACTTTCAATCCTAGCCTGATCGACATACTTTGAATGACGTTCCTCTTGTTCATTCATCTTACTCTCCATCTTTAGAAGTAAGAGAGATACCACAGCATCCAATTCAGCTTGCTCGTCAGATGATCGGCTATTTAAAGGACATTACATTTAGTATAAGTATTAGAAACATACAATAGAAAGTATATTTACAATCAACTCACCCTTCTAAAGTATCCTCCCATTCCTCGGGCAGATTGAGTTGAGAGTACTTCTTGTCAACTCTATGAAGAAGATGTGACGATTGTATAACATGTGCATCATATGCCCGTAAAGCATCTGATAAAAGAGAGAAGGGACGTTCTTCTCCATCGATATTAGCAACATACCATCCAACTGACCTTGCCCACATGTCGGACGACTTTTCATCTACTACATTTCTTACACCGATCCACTCCTTCTTCTTTTTACTTTTCTCTAAACGAATAGTGAGGAGGTAGTCTTCCTTGTTGAATATATATGCATCTTCAAGGTTATCAATCACATCACCGTCATCAAATCTAAATGTTGATATGTGTTGTATTTGTATTGTATGTTGATATGTGTATATGTTGATGTTGAGAAGAGAAGAAGAATATGAATAAATGTGTATATTAATATCCCGATACAAAGATACCTATTGCAAAGAAATATATACAACACATAGATATACATCTTATCTAGTACTCACTCAATATTATACAATCTCAACGGTCCATACTCTCCTCCGCTACCATCATTGTCATTGATATCCTCCCGATAACTCTTCACCTTTCCAGGATACCACGAGGGAGTATCTCCTCGGTTATCATCAGTCCAATAGGCAGCATATACTTCATCTCCCTCTTCAAATAGTGGTTTGAGATGTTCCTTCTTCTTGTTTTGCAATTGTTTAGAGCTGGTTGAAACACTACATGAACGCTGGAGAGGAGTAAGGATACGCTTCATATTGATATCACTTGAGGAAGTGGAAGAAGTAGAGGTATCTTTCTCTCTACTCTTCTTGGATTTGATCATATCATAAAGATTAGTATTAGCTGTATTCATTGTATTATTATTAGAAGATAAATCGTATGTTATCTTGAGTATCCGAGAGTAAGCACCGCTATTGCAATAGTATGAGATGATTATAGCTGAAGAAAGTACTTACTATTGCTAAGTCGCTGAGGTAAGATACCTCATGTCTTCTTTTGAAGATGCAGCCTCTCTACAAAATAAATCCATAGCTAAGAGACACCACAGCACTGCTGTTTATAGCCTTGTGGATTTACGAGTGGTGGTTTGGGCAATGGATTTATTTAGAGGCCTTTTGGTTGCATGAAAGTCGTAAGTGTGTGACAAATTACGATTTGTACCGGTTCTCACTGTCTTTCTTCGCATGTGAATCAAGCTAAAATGAATATGTTGTCTGCATCTGAATAAATAAATCCATGCGCGATTTCGTGCAGGGATTTTTTCTTTGTAGCCTTATTTGAACTTTACATGTCGGTGTTTATATGTCGGTGACAGAATGTGTGGTGCTCAATGAATTCACATAATTTTACAATCTGCCCAACCAAAAGTCAAAACTCACAACTCACACCCACAATCATACTAATACAATATGACCCAGTCTATTGCAATGACAAGTAGTCTCTCTTTTGCAGCGGCAGCTCTACGCCGTCCTACGAATAATCAGGTAAGTGTATATATCGTCATAATATGTGTACTGATACGCTGTGGCCGTCGGTCATCAACAATAACAATCGACTCATATCATGTGTCATCTTTTTCTTTGCAACAATTATATCCTCTCTATACTTTATATATCAACACAGATGAGCTCGGCATTGACCAACAACATCACTGATTTAAAAGCTGATGCAGCACCGTTTACACCACCCCCAAAGATGGGAGGAGTTGATCAATCGGGACGTTCATCTGTACTATCTCCTAATTCAGTGGTATCTAATCTTTATCACAGAGCAGACACTCCATATTGTGTAGTCATTGATCCACAAATCCCCCCAAAGCCATTACAACAACGTTCACGTCCTTATAATAAACGTAATGATACGACTTTTCAGTCTATTGATACTGCCGCCACTCGTCGCCACGGCAGTGCTAGTAGGTCATCTTCTAGTACTCCCAAACCTCAAAAGAATAAGAGCAAGAACTTCAAGACAGAGCCGTGCAAGAACTTATCCGAGTTAGGTTACTGTAAATACGGTGATAAATGTCATTTTTATCACCATGAGAGGGAACGTCGTGAGAGGGTTGGTGATAAGTCGATTCCATGTCTACTTGGCACCATATCTGGAATGTGGTAAGTTTCATATCATGTGTTCATATCATATGTTTATATCATATGTTCAATCTTATGCTCACATCATATACTAACACATCATTATCTTTAATATCTCTTCACTAATACTCATACAGTCCCTACGGATCTCGTTGCAAGTATATGCATCTTACAGGAGTCATGTGTGAAGTTGATAGTGGTGCTCTTGTGCTTCCACACCTCACCAAGGCCACGGGAAGTGCCGCCGAGCCTGATCCTCTCTACCACCAGAAGACCAAGGACATTGAGCAGACCAACCCCATCGTTGCCAACCGACTCAATAACAAAACATTCATGGATACATTCAACTCGGTTTGCAATGTTGGTGCCGATATCCTCCCTCGTATATCCTCATCTGATAACATGAGTGATATCGTTGCAACCACCCACAATGCCACCGCATTGAATGAACTTCAGAAGCTCTGCATCGTACTGCAGATCACTCTCAATGATACCTTCGTGTACAATCCTGAGAATTGTAAGTAATATGTTTTGTGTATGTCTCTCTCCTTTGTCATATAACACAAGCACATCTCTCAACAAACACTCATCTCCTTATATCATTATATTCTTCCTATTTCAGGCTTTAACGGTCAGCCATGCATGACACTACAGATGAAGTTCTTCCGTCTCGTATCCATTGATAGTAGTGGAATGTCGATTAGTTCCCCAAGTGACGTAGTCGTGGAAATTGATGCCTACACATACCAGTCAGGCAAGATTGGTCCTAGCCCTGATATGTTTGTCAGTGCTCAGGAGGTCGTCTTTGACTCTAAAGGCAAGGTCACATGCAATCATTCGATGTACGTACTGTCGGTGCTGTCCCGTGTTATGATGTCTTTCTATCTCCTTGTACTAATGCTCACCCAACTTGCATTACTACTCATATTATTATTAGCTGGTTTGACGCCGCCATCACTATCGGCTG